>ENA-UAKZ01000072-UAKZ01000072.1-human-gut-metagenome-genome-assembly--contig:-NODE-72-length-37215-cov-6.123789_pt1 | contig 37215 bp, 28 predicted proteins | sample MGYA00243693_ERZ654454 | MGnify/ENA primary metagenome ERZ654454 (study PRJEB26926, sample SAMN06164508) | human gut metagenome | biome: ENVO:00009003; feature: ENVO:2100002; material: ENVO:00002003... | reverse complement strand
TCATTTTAGATATCACATACATTTTCCGGTGCTCCATCCAGATATGCATATACATTCCGGAAAACGATGTCCGCACGGCGAAGCATGGATTCCTCTGAAATGAAAGCCTGATGTGGTGTCAGCAAAGTATTTTTTGCACTTAACAGCGGATAATCAGATGGAATCGGTGGTTCCATGTCGAACACATCCACACAGGCAAAGCCCAGTTTCCCTTCATTTAATGCAAAAGCCAGTGCTTCATTATCTACAATCGGTCCCCGGGCACAGTTAATAAATACAGCATCCGGTTTCATTTTTGTGATTCTATCTGCGGTTATAAAACCTCTTGTCTCATCGTTTAGCGGAAGGTTTAAGGACAGGATATCACTCATTGACAATACTTCCTCTAATGACCTGTACTCAATGCCCATGGCAACGGCCTTTTCATTCTGGCTGCGGTTATATGCAATCACATGGGCCCCAAATGCCTGAAACAAAGCCGCACATTTCATACCAATCTGACCAAGACCGATGATACCGACAGTACGTCCACAAATCTCACGTCCGCCAATACCGGCACTAGTGCCACCCTCACGGACTAGCCTGTCTGCCTTTGCAACATTGCGGAGTCCTGCCACTGCCATTCCAATTACAAGCTCTGCCACAGTCTGGTTCGAGTAACCTGCTGCGTTACAGATTATAACGTTTTTTTCCTTACACCCCTTTGTGTCAATATGGTCAATTCCTGTAAACGCAACAGATAACATCTTTAACTTTGTGGCACTGCTTACCACCTCCGCCGGATATGGATTATTTGCAATCATGACAATATCACTGTCTGCTGTTCTCTTCTTTAATTCCTCCACATCCGTCGTTTTGCTGTCATAATATACAAATTCATATCCATCCTGAATCATCCTGGCAGATAATTTGTTAATTACTTCTTCTGATACGCCAAGCGGCTCTAAAAGACTGATTTTCATTTTGTTTTCCTCTTTCTAATTTATTTAACTCCCGGACTGGGTTTTTCATAGTTTCAATGGTTTCAACCCTGTTCCAATTCTTCTGTCTGGTTTGCTAATTTATATAAAGTAGATGCCAGTACATCTGCCCCCTGTGCGATTTCTTCAAACTCTGTCCATTCCTTTGGACTGTGGCTGATTCCGTTCTTGCTGGGAACAAAAATCATAGCAGTCGGTGCAAATTTTCCTACAAATAGAGAATCATGATACGGACCGCTAATCATATTCATATACGAAACATCAAATTTCTTGCAGCTTTCCTCCAGCATGCCAAGAATAGTGACATCGCAGGTAAGAGGTGCATCATTGTTCTTCTCCTCAATGGATATTGTCACATTTCTCTTTTTCGCAATCTCTTTAAATGCCTTTGTAAACTGCCGGATAGTCTCCTGTTTGGTATCCATATCGCAGTCACGGATATCTACGGTAAAAATGCATTTACCCGGAATCACATTTACTGCGTCCGGGACAACCCTGACACAGCCAATGGTTGCTGTGTTAAATTTGCTTGGGCATTCCTTAGCAATCTGCTCTAACGCAAGCGCCATTTCACAGGAGGCTGCATAGGCGTCCCTTCTCTCCTCCATATCCGTTCCTCCGGCATGGGACTGTACCCCCGTCACCTCCACCAAATAATTAGAAGGTGCACAAATCTTATTCACAAGTCCAATGGGAAGTCCTGCCTTTTCCAAACGGTTATTCTGTTCAATGTGAAGCTCTACCGATGCATATACATCTCCCGGATATTTTCTGATTTCATCAAATCTTGACACATCATAATTCAACTCTATTAATTTCTCATATAAAGAACGGTCACTTAAATCAAATATGTGTTTCGTATCCTCTAGCGTCAAATCCCCTGACATGGCACGGCTTCCAATACAGCTTAACCGGTATCTGGTAGGTTCTTCCGAGGTATATACTACAATCGTTATGTCACGCTTGTTGGTAATCCTGCTTTCCTTCATCAGCCGAACCGCCTCCATACCACAGACAACACCTGCCATACCGTCAAATTTCCCGGCATTTGGTACGGTATCAATATGGGAGCCGGTCCAGACCGGCTTCAGCGAGGAATCACTCCCTTTCAGAGTTGCATAAATGTTACCCACCGCATCTTCCTTCACCTCAAGTCCTAACTTTTCAAACTCTCCTTTTACATACTGACGGTTCTGAATCTCCGGCTTAGTAAATACAATACGGGTTGTACCAAAATCCGGTGTGGAATTAAATTGATTCATTCCGTCAATCCATGCTTGAATCTGCTTTTTATCTGCCCTATTCATTCTTGTTTCCTCCATTTGCTACAGCCGCTATTTAAAGCAACTTTACAGCCTGCTATATGCTTTTCTATGCAACAGCATCTTAAGCCAACTTTATAACAAGACATCACGGTTGCAGTCCTTAGAATAAATGTACACAAATTCCTCTGTTCCTACACCATAGGCTGCCTGCGGGCAATATGCCCCAAACCACATAAAATCCTCTTTCTTTATTCCAAGCCAGGTATCCTCCATCCGATACATGCCCTCGCCGGATAAAATATAAGCTCCGTGCTCCTGTACATGTGTCTCCACAAAGGGATGACATCCGCCGGGTGAAAAGGATAAAATATGCATATTCATGTCAAATGCAGGGTCATCTGTGGGAAGAAAGTCCTTGATATGCACATTTTCCATATCATCATAAATCCGGAACGGAACATTCTGAATGTTTCCGGTTACAATATGGGGTGCCAGATTCTGATACGGAATGTAGCGCTGCTTATATAACAATATTTTTGCCCTTTCGCTGGTTACCAGAAAGGATATACCGACCCCGGCCGGAGCGTAGGCATATCCACCTTCCGTAAAGGAAGCTTTTACCTCTCCCACCGTAAGCCTGACATTTCCCTCTACAACATATAAAAATGTTTCAATCCCATCCTCCGCACTAAAGGGAACTGTGGTTTTTCCGTGCTGTTCTGCTTCCACAATATATTCCACAAAGCTGGCACCCATTTTCGGTGACGCCACAATACTCACCTTACATCCGGTAATACCGGGAATTACATTATTTACTAAACCGTTCTTTGGAATGACCGCCCAGAGACCGGGTTTTACCACTGCCCGTGATGATAACAAATCTGTCGGATAGCCCATATGAAATCCTCCTTTTGCCTATGCACTTTTTTAGGCATTTGCGAAACTCTTCTTTGGACTAACCGTTGTACAATTTAGACAAATCAACGCTGGCACGCTTGCGCTGCTTGTCGCTCGCAACGGTTCTAAGCTCGGAAAATCCTCGCTAAGTACCAGCGGCTCCAAAGCACCAGCTTATGATATTGTCTGTATTGCACAACTAAGTGATAATAAAGAAGCGTTTCTCAAATGGTAAAATCTACAATTTCATCCTGCTCTGCATACACTTTACCAAGCTTCTCTGTACAGGTTGCCAGAACCTTTCCATTATGAATAGAATAAAGAGGCACCGACATCCTGCGGATAACATCTAATTCATCCGTGCCGGAAAGAATCAACAGATTTGCCATATTTCCCTCCTTAATGCCATAATTCTCAATGTTCATTGTTCTGGCGCCGTTATCCGTAATCAGGTTAAATGCGTCATACAACTCCTGATACCCTGTAAGGTGGCACACATGAATACCCATAAACAGTACCTCTAACATATTACCGGTTCCAAGGGGATAACACGGGTCCATAATATCATCTGTACCCATGCTGACATTAATCCCCTCCTGCATAAATTCCTTTACTCTTGTAATGCCCCGGCGCTTCGGATAGGTATCGCCACGACCCTGCAGGGTAATATTAATTGGCGCATTACAGATTATATTTATTTTAGAACGCTTTAATAAGGCAAATAATTTAAATGTATATGCGTTGTTATAGGAACCCATTGCCGTTGTATGACTGGCAGTAACCTTATTATACAAGCCATGCTTAATTGCCTGCTTAGCAACGGTCTCCACAAAACGGGACTGTTCATCGTCAATCTCATCACAATGGACATCCACCAGTGTATGATACTTATCGGCCAGTTCAAAAATATTGTATAAGGACTGCACGCCCTCTTCTCTGGTGTCTTCAAAATGAGGAATGGCACCGATTACATCTGCTCCCATCTGTAATGCTTTCTCCAGATTTTCCAGTGCGTGGTCATATTTATATACGCCAAGCTGCGGAAATGCCACAATCTGAATCGTAATATAGTCCTTTAACTCCTCGCGAAGCTCCAGCAATGCCTGTAAAGAAATCAATCCCTCCTCATCCGTATTCACATGGGTGCGGACAAATTGTGTTCCGTTGGCAATCTGCCAGTTTAATACCCTTCTGGCATTTGCTTTAATACTCTCCTTTGTGGATACCTTTCCCTGCTCACCGATAATGTCAATGGCCTCAAATAATGTACCGGACATATTAGGGCGTATCAGATTGCTAGTCCCCACATAGTCCAAATGGCAATGGGTATCCACATACGGTGCCGTGACCAGATTCCCTTTTGCATCAATTACCTCTTCGCCTGCCGTCTCTATTCCGGCACAAAGCTTTGCAATCTTTCCATCCTGAATCAGGATGTCCGTTGTATCCTTCTGACCTCTCAGTCTTGCATTTTTTATTAACATATTCTACCTCCCTGCTTATCAAATATTTTAGGTAATTGCAAAACGCAAAAAAGTAGATATGCGTTTGTGAAATATACACAACTTTGCGACAGCATAGGAACATTAGCCGAGCAAAGTGGCTGTATATTTACAATACGCATGAATAAAGTATAGTTTCGCAATTATCTATATCCAATATTTATTGATATGCTCTTGCAAATGGTTTAGCCGGTACAAATTTGCCGCTGCCTGCAGTTCCAACATATTTTCCACAATCTGCAACCATTTCACCACGTAAAAAGACTTTATCTACTCTGCCCTTCTGCGCCATGCCCTCATAGGCATTAAAATCAACTCCCTGTAAGCTGTTCTCTACCGTAAAGGTTCCTTCATAATCCGGGTCCATGATTAAAATATCCGCATCGGAGCCAATAGAAAGCGTACCCTTTTGAGGATAAATGCCATTGTTCTTAGCCGGATTCGTACAACACAGCTCAACATATTTCTGGCGGGAAAGCTTTCCGGTCTCTACCCCATAGCTCCAGACTACCTGCATACGGTCCTGCATCCCCGGCGCCCCATTTGGAATCATGGTAAAGTCATCCTTCCCCTGTTGCTTATGTACCGAATAGTTGAAGCCACAGTGGTCAGAGCTGATTGCATTTAGTACACCCTGGTCCACAGCCTCCCATAACGCATCTAAATCCTCCTGACCTCTAAGAGCCGGTGAACAGACATATTTTGCACCTTCAAAGCCCGGCTTTGCCAAATTATCTGTGGTAAGGGTCAGATAATGGGTACAAGTTTCCCCAAAGATTGGGAATCCCTCCAGCTGCGCCCGGCGGACTGCTTCGATTGCACCCTCAGTTGTAACGTGCACAATATAAAGGGGGGCCTTTGCAAGCTTTGCCAGACTGATGGCACGCTCCGTAGCCTCTGTCTCAACAATTGGCGGACGGGACATTGCATGTCCAAAGGGTTCTGTGTGTCCCTCTGCGAGACACTGCTTTTGTAACACATCTATCATTTCCGCATTTTCACAGTGTGTCATAATCGTCACACCTGCCGGAGCCGCCTTCATCAAAGCCTTTAATACGGTGTCATCATCACAATGCTGTGGATGTCCCTTGTAAGCCATGAATAATTTACAGGTTGAAATTCCATATTCAGGAAGCTTTGCAATTTCATCAATAATCTCATCCTTTGACTCAAATACAACGGTATGCAGATTATAATCACAGCAGGTTTTACCCTTAATTCTGTCAGCAATATAAGCATCAACAGATTCCTTCATGGATTTTCCAATCTCCTGGTTTGCAAAGTCAATGACTGTTGTCGTACCACCCACAACCGCTCCGGTTGAGGTTTCCCATCCCATAACAACCGCATCACCAAACTTAAAATTAAAGTGGGTGTGCTGGTCAATGCCACCCGGCATAACATATTTTCCATCTGCATCTACAACCGTATCTGCCTTCTTTTCCAGGTTTGCTCCAATTTCTACAATTTTTCCATCCTCTGCATAAATATCCGCTGTAAATTCATCTGAAGCAGTTACAACCGTTCCGTTCTTAATTAATAATGATGCCATATCACACACTTCCTTTCAAAAAGCCTCCTCTTAGGCAATTGCAAAAACAGAGTTTTGCAATTGTCTAAGTCTCATCCTTGTTCCACCCTGAATAGTTCACACACATCGCCGTCATATTCAGCATCCAGTGACCATTGGGCTGTCTTCATTATAGCATTGGACTTTTTTAATTTCTTTGTATGCCATATACAAAAAAAATGCATTTTTATGTCACAGGAAACGAAACTTGTCCTCCTATAACAAAATCTATTGAAATGAAAAACAGATTAGTTTAATGTGGGAATGGAAGATATGTGAATACCTATCTATAAACAAAAAAATTAAGAATCAAGGAGGATAAATTATGTCTGCACTTACAATTTATAAAAATGCAAGGCTGCGCCACCAAAAGGAATGCGTGGATATCGCCGTGGAGGATGGTATTTTCAAAAGGATTGGGCCCAGACTTTCCAATGCTTATCCGGATGCAGAGGTGGTTAATTTAAATAGGAAATTAACCTGTGAACCATTTGTAGAATCCCATATTCATTTAGACTATGTGTATACGGCAAGCCTTCCGGATAAGGCTACCGAAAGCGGAACCTTGTTTGAAGCCATTGATAACTGGAGTGCTTCTAAATCAGCACTTACCATAAATGGCATCAAAGAACGTGCAAAGAAAGCGCTTCGTTACCAGATTCAAAACGGTGTGCAGTACATCCGTACCCACGTTGATGTATGCGACCCGAAGCTGACTGCTTTAAAGGCAATCCTGGAATTGAGAGAAGAATTAAAGGATATCGTTCAGATTCAGATTATCGCATTTCCACAGGAGGGCTACTATGCATATTCAAAGGGTGCCGAATTAGTGGAGGAGGCTCTTAAGATGGGAGCCGATGTAGTGGGAGGAATCCCACATTTTGAGTTTACCAGGGAGCAAGGCGTTGCTTCTATTGAAAAGGGCTTTGGGCTGGCACAAAAGTATGATAAGCTTCTTGACTTCCACTGTGATGAAACCGATGACGAACAGTCCCGTTTTGTGGAGACCATTGCCGCCCAAGCATATTTCACCGGTTTAAAATCCAGAGCAACTGCCAGCCATACCTGTGCAATGGGCTCCTATAGCAATGCCTACGCCTTTAAAATGATGACTAAATTCAAGCAGTCGGAAATCAACTTTATTTCCTGCCCGACAGAAAACTGTTATCTACAAGGACGTTATGATTCCTATCCGAAGAGACGGGGACTGACCCGGATTGACGAATTGACCAGAAACGGCATCAATGTAAGCCTTGGACAGGATTCCATCTCCGACCCATGGTATCCGTTGGGAAGCAGTGATATGATTCACCAGGTGGATTTTGCGCTCCATCTGTCACATATGATGAGCATTCCGGAAATCGAAACTGCACTGGACCTTGTCACAATCAATGGCGCAAAAACCTTATCCCTTCCCGATACCTATGGAATAAAAGAAGGAAATCCAGCATCCTTTATCGTCATCAATGATGAAAGTGAGCTAGAAGCCATCCGCAACAATGCAAAAGTAATCCTGAGTGTCCGGGACGGAGAAACCCTAATGGAAAAGAAACCGGAGCACATTCTCACCATGCCGCAGTTTTAAAAAGTTACAGCCAAACCTGCGAAGCTCTCCGCCTGCGGCGGAGCACAAAAAGCATAAAAGAAGCCGTTATATTCCCTAAAACATCAAGGGAATATAACGGCTTTCCTGTTTGGAAACATTGTGAATCAGCTATAAATTAATTACACTTCATTGAGTATGCCTGGAATCTGAACAAGCTCTGTGTTAACCGGAGTATGGTAGGAATAACGCTTGCTGTTTTTAAGCCCCATCTGTGCCAGGGACTCTGCCATTTTAACACCTGCACCAATCGGGTTTATAACCGGAACCCCTGTCATATCAGATACCATTTCCGAAAACTCGGACATAACGCCGCATCCCAACAGGATGACGTCTGCTTTGTCCTCCTCCACCGCCAGCATTGCCGCCTCAGCGATAATCTTTGCAGTCTCCTCCGGTCTGGTAAAGGAATCCTCGGAAGCTATATTGGCACTGCGGAAGGATACAACCCGTTCCTGCATACCATAGCGAAGCACATCATCCTTATAAATGTGAAGATTGGTATCTCCGACACAGATGATGGATGCCCTCTCTCCAAGAAGCGGCGCATATAAAAGACTTGCCTGTCCAATCCCCACCACCGGCTTTTCCGTTACTTCCCTTGCCGCCAGAACTCCCGGATTCCAGAAGCATCCAACCACATAGGCGTCAAAGCCTTCCTTTTCTGACTTTAACAGTTCTTCTATGACAGAAACCGATGATATGTTCCAGGTGAACATATTATCTACTGAATGCACGCCAAAGGAAGGACTGTTACAATATACCTCTGTTCCCTGGGAAACATATTTCATCGCTCTGTTAACCATTATTTTGGAAATTGCCTCATTTACATCTGGATTAATTATTTTTATTTTCATTTTTATGCCTCAATAAATCCTTTAATCTTCAGGTAATCCTTAATTAATTCCACGCACTGCTGGCGTCCAATTCTCGCACTGTTTAAGGTTAAATCATAATTCGTGGGATTGGTCCAGCAGCCACCGCCAGAATAATACTTATAATAATCTGCACGGTATTTATCCGTATGATAAATCATCCGGTTTGCCTCCTGCTCCGTCACACTCATTTTTTCCATGATGGACTGGACACAGGCGTCCCTTGGAGCTTCAATATATACACTGATGACGTTGCCAAAGTTCCTCAGCACCACATCCGCACATTTACCGATAATGATGCAGGATTCCGTGTTTGCCAAATCACGGATAATCCTTGCCTGGATATTATAGAGATTCACATCTGACACAAAATGCTTCTCGGTGGGAGACACAACATAGTTGGTACTCGGAAAGCCCTGTAATCTCTTACGCAGAAATCCGGTAGGCAGCTTTTCGTCTACGTTCTTAAACAACTCCTGGCTCAGTCCGCTCTGCTCAGAAGCCATCTCCAAAATCTGTCTCTCATAGCACGGAATCCCCAGCTCTTTGGACAAACGGTTTCCAATATCCTTACCACCGCTGCCAAATCCTCTGGCAATTGTAATTACATAATTTTTCATAAATTAGAACCTCCTATTCATCCTTCCCGTATACCAGCCTGTGCCTCACTATACAGAAAGATATTTTCTGCTGACCTCATCTGTGAGCTCCTCCATAGTGCCATTGCACACAATTTCTCCCTTCTGCATAATGAGAAACCGCTCCGCAATTCTTCTGGCAAATTTAAGATTCTGTTCCACTACCACAACACTTAAGCCCATCTCCTTTGAAATCCGGTTAATGATTGCCGCAATTTCAAAGACGACATTTGGCTGGATTCCCTCTGTAGGCTCATCTAACAGCAGGATTTTCGGTGCCCCCATCAGACATCTTGCAATGGCAAGCTGCTGCTGCTGTCCACCGGATAATACACCGCCCGGACGGCTTAAATGTGGATTCAATGCAGGAAAGTAATTTAACACCTTCTCATACTGCGTCTTTATATCCACCTCTTTATGACCAAGACCGCCCAGCTCTAAGTTTTCTTTTACAGTCAAATCCGGAATGATTTCCCTTCCCTGGGGTACATATCCAATTCCCGACAGATTGTGCAAATGTGCCGGTTTTTTTGTCAAATCTTCATTATCCAAAGAGAGGGTTCCCTTCCCGTCAATTGGGAGAACACCGATAATACCCTTCATCAGCGTTGTCTTTCCAACACCGTTTCTGCCAAGTAATGCAACCTTTTCTCCCTGTTTAATCTCAAGGGAAACATTTGTCACAACCTTGCTTTTTCCGTAATTTACATTTATCTCATTCGCTACAAGACTCATACTCACGCCCCCTCTTCTTCGCCTACGTCATTTAAATAGACTGCAATAACCTTAGGGTCTTTTTCAATCTCATCATAGGTCCCTTCTGCAAGAAATTTACCCTGGCAGAGAACCGTTACCGTCTGTGCAATCTGCTTTACAAAATCCATATCATGCTCAATGACAAGCATAGTATGCTTTCCTGTCTTTGCCAGCCGTAGAATCAACTCCCCTGTCTTATAGGTCTCAGATGCTGTCATACCGGCTGTAGGCTCATCTAAAATAATCAGCTTCGGGTCCTGAGCGATTACCATACCAATCTCAAGCCACTGCCTCTGTCCGTGGGACAGGTTAACCGCCAAAATCTCCTTTTCCTTTTCCAGATTGATAAATCCAAGGATTTCATCAACCTGCTCCTTTATCTCCTTTGTCTTCCGGAATACCAGAGTCTTAAAAACCGTGGAGTGACCGGAAACTGCCATCAAAATGTTATCATACACTGTCATGTTATCAAATACATTGGGTCCCTGGAACTTTCTTCCCACCTTATATTTTGAAGAGATAACCGCAGGCTCTTTTTTCGTAATATTTTCGCCGCCAACAAAAATCTTTCCGGAAACCGGTTTTGTCTTTCCGGTAATCAAATCCATCAAGGTTGTCTTGCCTGCACCGTTTGGTCCTATGATTACTCGCAGCTCGCCCTCTGCCACCTCTAAATCAATATCATCAATGACCTGAAAGCCTTTAAAATCCACTGACAGATGTTTTATTTGTAAAAATGGAGTACTCATACCGCTTCTTCCTCCTTCCGCTCATTAATGATTTTCTGCGCCTTCTTCTGGTACTGCTTATCAAGCAATATACCAACAATTCCCTTTGGAATCACAAAAATCACAAAGATAATCAATACACCTAAAATCAATAACCATAAATCCGATACCTTTTCAGAGAGAAGAATCTGTAACCAGTAAAGAATCAATGTACCGCTTAACGCACCGGTCAGATTTCCCTTACCGCCAATAGCAACCCAGACCAAAACATAGGTGGAAAGTGTCACCCCGATATCACTTGGGGAAATAAAGTTATTCATTGGAATATATAATGCCCCTGCCAGACCGGCAATCATGCCGGAAATAACATATGCTGCAATCTTGAAATGGGTTGGATTATAACCCATAAAGGTAAGACGTGCTTCATTTTCACGAATACCCTCTAAGGTCTTTCCAAAACGGGAGCTCATCAACCACCTGCAAAACAGATACACCACCAGCAGGAAAAAGAATACGACATAATACATCTCATTTAATTCCAGACGATATCCGAAAATCTCTCTTGGCAGCGACTCCAAGCCATTAGAACCATTCGTATAAGCAGTCTGGTTGGATATAAAGGTGGAGAAAATCTCCGCCAGTGCCAATGTCACAAGGGAGAAGAAAACACCACTAATCCGGCTGGAAAAAATAAAATATCCAAGAATAAATGCCACCGTGCCTGCCAATATAATACTTAGAAAAAATGCTGCCGTCGGGTTGGTTAAGGGCTTGAAGAACACCGGAATCTCATCCATGCCCACACGCCGCATATACTCAGGCACGCCGCCTTTTAATGCATAGGAAAGTCCCAGAATATAGCCGCCAATACCAAACAATACCGCATGACCCATACTCATCAGACCTGTATATCCCCAGAGAAGGTCAAGGGACAGTGCAAACAGCATATATACCATAGTCTTACCCATTAATTCCACACGGAACTGGGAAAACAGCAATGGGAATACCAGTAAAAACAAAAATACAATCATATCAATGTAACGGTTGACAGGAAGTCCTTTTATACTCATCTTTTTCATAGTATCATCTCCTCTCCTTCGTAAATAATCCTTCCGGCTTAAACCGGATTAAGATAATAACAATGATAAAGATTAAAAGCTTGGCGCTAACCTCATCACTAAATCCACTGACGACAGTAATGGATTCTCCAATCAGTGCAGAGGATAAGCCTGTACCCAATAAAGAATTTAATCCGCCCACAATTACGTTCATGAACGCATTGGTTAAATATTTTTCACCGAGAAACGGTGTAACACCAACAATCGGGGCAATCATAACACCTGCCACGCCTGCAAGTCCAAAACCATATGCAAAGGTAATTCCATCCACTTTAGACGTATTAATACCTAAACACTCTGTCATGGTTCTGTTTCCGGTAGTGGCACGCATTTGTCTTCCAAAGGAGGTTTTAAAGAAAAGAAGCCATGTCAGCAATAAAACCAAAAGAGATACTACAATCACCACAATGTTATAAAGGGGAATGCTTACGGATCCAAGTGACACAGCACCCGGAAACGGATTCTCCACATACTGGATATTGGCGCCAAAGATTAGCTTTGTTCCCTGTTTTAAAATCAATGACAAGCCATAGGTGGCAAGCAATGTCTCTGCCTCGTTTCCCCCGGATTTTGCCATCAGCTTGCTAATCATAAACCGATCTACCAGCCACCCGATAAGCGCCAGAATCAAAAAAGCAACCGGGATAGCAAGCAGAAACGGCAAATGCATTCCTGTCACAAAAAAATAACATACATATGCACCAAGCATGATACACTCACCATGTGCTAAATTAACGATACCCATGTTACCCATGATTACCACAATACCAAGGGAGGTAAGCAAAAGAATTGCCGATGCATTTAATCCATTAAATATCTGATTCACAAATAGCATATTTCCAACCTCATTTCTTTACAAATGATTATCATTTGTTAGTAAGCAGCAGGAAACACGCAAAGCGTGTTTCCCATTGCTCTATTTATTCTTCACTTGCCAATGGGTTCTGGACAATCAAATCAGATGTTGCCACCACGTCTAACAGTCCTTCTGAATTAACAATACCAATCTTATATGTCATATTGAAATGATGTGTGTCTGCATTGTATGCAATCTCACCCTCTGGTGCATCCATCGTGACATCTGCCATGTGCGCCAGAATATTCTCGGTGGAATAATCATCATCATCAATCGCCTTTAACGCTTCAATCAGGTAGTAGATACCAATGTAGGTAGACTCACTGAGTGCTGTCATTTCATAGCTGTCATCAAAGGCTGCATAATAGCTTTCCTTCCATGCAGTATTGGCATCGTTCTCAATTGTATTTTCATAGGATGCACACAGAATTGCTCCCTTTGCAACGGAACCGGCTGCCTTATATACATTTTCATCCGCCATTACACTACATACCGGCATATCATCCATACTTAACCCGTAATTCTGGAACTGCTTATACATTGCAGTCTCGCTGTCTGACCACAGACCGGAAATGATAACATCCGGGTCTGCCTCCTTAACCTTTGTGAGGATGGTAGCAAAGTCTGTCTGTCCGGTTGGAACTGCTTCCTCACCAACGATTTCCCCGCCAATCTCTTCACAGACAGCTGCTGCCTGTTCTGTCATCAACTGCGCACCAGTGGTATCGGAATATACAAAAAACATCTTATCGCCATACTTTTCTTTTAACCATGGAATGAAATATTCCCACATCTGCTGGGAAACGGCGCCCATATAAACAATGTTATCGGACGGCTCCTCGCCCTCGTAGGAGGTCGGATAGAATAACAGGGAATTATTTTCCTCAACGATAGGCTTTACCGAGTTACGGGAAGAAGAAGCGTATGTACCAATTGTTGCAACTACTTCATCCTGTAAAATCAGCTTTTTAGCCTTTTCCACTGCAACCGTCGGGTCTGATCCATAATCCTCTCTGATTGTCTCAATCTGCTTTCCATTAATTCCGCCTTCTGCATTTACCTCATCTACCACCATCTGTACTACATTTGCACAGACATCCTCCAAAGTGGAGGTGGAACCGGAGGAGCTGAATAACACTCCTAATTTAATCGTATCACTATCAGAAGCTGATGCAGTTCCTATTGTACCAGATGATGTATCTGTTGTGTCTGCGGTTCCATCCGATGCCGTACATCCGGTCATTGCGGATACCATCATTGCTGTTGTTAATAATAATGCTAATACTTTCTTTTTCATAAGCTCTTCCTCCTTCATAGCAAGCCAACATTTACATGAATGCTTAAAAATCTGCCTTACGGGTTTATTTTATAAAGTAACAAAAAGGCAAGAGGACTTTTATAAGCACCCTTGCCTTTCTTTTACAAATATTATCACTTCATTTTTTGTTTTGCATTGTTTACAAAACACAAACATTTTCCTTTTTATTGGTTATGGTTCACAACAAACTGGTCATAACAGCAAAAAGCAATATTCAACTCAATCATACTGCTGACCTTCTCAATTTCCATCCCCAGAAGACCATTAATCTTATTAATACGGTACACCATAGTATTGCGATGAATAAATAATTTCTGGGAGGATTTTGAAATATTTCCCTCCTCCTCCAAATAAACACGGAGTGTATTTAACAGGCTGGATTCATGCTGTTCGTCATATTCCAGAATCTTCCCAAGGGTATTCTGAAAGCAAAACCGCAGCACCTGGCCGCCGTCAACCTCCGACAATAATTTCCGGATATTGCTCAATTGCTCATAGCTTGACACAATCTGGTTTTCCTCATGATAGCACAGCGCCTTTCCTGCATTTTGATAACTTTCCGGAACATTCACAATGTCCGGCACTGTATTGCCGATACCAATGCCAACAATAACATCTCCTGCAATCTGCAGCAAATACTTCACAAACTTTTTACAGGTCTGTTCCAGCTCTGCAATATTCCGCTCAATATTGTTGACTAAAAGCACAAGCTCATTGTCATCATTCCAAAAATACAGATTCTTAGGAAATAATGACAGTATCGTCTGCTCCACATCCGGTCCGATGGAAGAATTTGTCTGCATTTCCTGTTTATCAAACCGGATGCAGATAATATTCATGTAGGAGTGGAGTTCAAAATCAACACCGACCTGCCCTAACTGCTTCCCATATTTTTCACAGTCACTCTCATGTCCAAAAAGGAGATTTTTTAACAAGATTCCCTTTTCATCCCATATCCGGCGACGGTTCATAATAAGCTCTGCCATCTCCTTGGTTACATCCACCACTGGCACTTCATTTGGCATCTCAATCAGCGGCAGTTTCAGCTCATCTGCCCTGGCGATGACAGCCTCCGGAATCCTCTCAAACACTGGACCAATAATCAGAAAGACGGCCGATACTTCTTTATTTGCACATTGCTCTAACAAAAAGCTTAATGCGGAATCGCTGGTATCCATTCCGGTACCATAGACAAACAAAACCTCGTGTTCATGCACCCACGGCTCCACTACAGGGGACAGCAGCCCCAAAAACCACCGGACTGTTTTACACAATCCTAATCTCCCTGCCACCACCTTACAATTCTTCGTTGACGGCAGATTCATTACATCTTCTACGGTTACTTCCATAACAACCACTCCTTTGTAAAAGAAAAAAGCCCACTTTGTACTCAAAATGGACTTCTTTGTCTTCCTATCTATTTCATTCTGTTCTTTACTCCGCAAGCTCCAACATTTTCTGAAGCGGCACGAAAGCCTTCTCCATCAAATCCTCCGTCAGAATTACTTCCGGCTCCATTGTCTCCAAGGCATTCACCACCTTATCCAGCGTAACCAGCTTCATATTCGGGCAGAACTGCCTATGCCCCACCGAATAGAACTTCTTATCCGGGTTCTTCTGCATCAGTTCAAAAAATACTCCCATCTCCGTACAGATTAAAAATTCCTTTGCTTCACTCTTTGTGGCATAATCAATAATCTCGGAGGTACTGCCGATAAAATCTGATACCTCCAATACATCCATGGTACACTCCGGATGGGTTAATATTACTGCCTCCGGCCGCGCCTTCTTTGCCGCTAATACATTGTCCACCGTGATACTTTTATGTACATGACAAAAGCCATCGTTAAAGATAAAATTCTTCTCCGGCAGCTTTTCTGCCACATAACGGCCTAAGTTATTATCCGGAACAAAGAAAATGTTCTTCTCATCCAGCCTGCTTACTACCCGGATGGCATTTGAAGAGGTAACACACACATCTGAAACTGCCTTAATCTCCGCAGTAGAGTTCACATAGCAGACAACCGCTACATCCTCATATTCCTCCCTTACCCCGGCAATCCGTTCAGGTGTTACCATATGTGCCATGGGACAATCTGCACACTGGTCTGCCATGACCACCTTCTTTTCAGGATTTAAAATCTTTGCACTCTCACCCATAAAGGAAACTCCACAAAACAGGATACTCTTTTCTTTTACTTTTGTAGCAAGCTTTGCCAGATAATAGGAGTCACCAACATAATCCGCAATCTGCTGCACTTCACCATCTACATAATAATGTGCCAATATGACAACATCCTTTTCTTTCTTTAACTGCTCAATCCTCTGTACAGTATTCTCATTCATGGATTTAATCTCCTTTATTATGCATTTCTGCCTTTGATAAACATTGTCATTATACACCAAGAAGAAAAGCCCGGTCAAGTATACCGGACTTCTTCTTCCATTTTTGAATATTTCAGTTTACTCAACAGACACAACTGTATAATCCTTGTCCTCCACCACTTTCTTTAATACAGCATCGGAAACATCACCGGAAAGCTTCACTACAGCCGTCCCATTCTCATGGCTCACTGCTGCCTCTGCCACACCGTCCAGGCTTTCCAATGCTTTCTTCACCGTTGCCTCACAGTGACCGCACATCATACCCTCGATTTTCATTGTTTTTTCCATTGTCTTGTCCTCCATTTTCATATTATTTTCATCTGTGACAGAAGCTGCCACAGCTTTACTGCCTTCCGTATTTTCCACATCACGGATGGAATGCTTTACCATTTTATCCCTGCCTGCATCATACAGCCTGCACCAGTTAAGCCTTAGCGCATTGGTCACCACACAGAAGCTGGACAGACTCATCGCTGCCGCTCCAAACATTGGATTTAACTGCCAGCCAAAAATCGGAATCCACAATCCCGCTGCCAGCGGGATTCCAACAATGTTATAAATAAATGCCCAGAACAGATTTTCATGGATATTCTTAAGTGTAGCACGGCTTAAACGGATTGCTGCCGGCACATCACTTAACCTGCTCTTCATTAATACCACATCTGCCGCATCAATGGCAATATCCGTTCCTGCACCAATGGCAATCCCGATATCCGCTCTGGTAAGAGCCGGGGCATCATTGATTCCGTCGCCCACCATGGCAACCCTGCCCTTCTCCTTCAGCTTGCGGATTACATTTTCTTTTCCCTCCGGCAATACCCCGGCAATCACTTCATCCACGCCAGCCTGCCTACCAATCGCCCTGGCAGTCCGCTCATTATCCCCAGTAAGCATGACCACATGGATTCCCATATTCTTAAGCTCTGCCACCGCCTGCGGACTTTCCTCTTTTATGACATCAGCAACGACAATGATACCAATAAATCTGCCATCCATTGCAAAAAACAACGGTGTCTTGCCCTCCTCTGCCAATTTTTCCGACTGTTCCCTTACAACATCGGTAATCTCAGCCTTTGTACTGATAAATTTGAAATTGCCCCCCAGCAGCTGGTTTCCATTCCATACCGCAGAAAGTCCATTGCCCGGCAAAGCAGTAAATTCAGAAACCTCCTCTGTCTCCTGCATTTCAAATTTCTCCTCTACATAACCGATAACCGCCTTCGCTAAAGGATGTTCACTCTTTCTCTCCAACAAATACGCAATGGTGAGCAGTTCTTCTTCTGTCACGCCATTTGGAAGGATATCCGTTACTTTGGGCTCTCCATTGGTAATCGTTCCTGTCTTGTCCAATGCCACAACCTGCATTTTGCCTGCTTCCTCAAGGGAAACTGCGGTCTTAAACATAATTCCGTTTTTGGCGCCCATTCCATTTCCCACCATAATTGCCACCGGAGTTGCCAGTCCCAGTGCACACGGGCAGCTGATTACCAGTACCGAAATTCCCCTTGCCAATGCAAAGCCTATACCTTCTCCTGCCAGCAGCCATACTACTATGGTAATAACTGCAATCAGTATAACCGCAGGAACAAATACCCCGGATACCTTATCTGCCACCTTTGCAATAGGCGCCTTGGTAGCTGCTGCATCGCTGACCATCTGGATAATCTGGGACAGGGTCGTATCCTCCCCCACTCTTGTCGCCTCACATTTTAAAAATCCGGACTGGTTTACCGTGGCGGCAGACACCATATCTCCCTCCACCTTATCCACCGGGATACTTTCTCCAGTCAGCGCAGCTTCATTTACTGCACTGTTTCCTTCCAATATCACACCGTCCACCGGAATACTCTCTCCCGGACGGACGACAAAGATATCCCCCTTATTCACCTGGTCTATGGAAACCTCCGCTTCCTCGCCATTCTGTATGATAACGGCGGTTTTGGGAGCTAATTTCATCAGACTTTTTAGTGCATCAGTCGTCTTTCCCTTGGAGCGCGCCTCTAACATTTTGCCTACCGTAATCAATGTTAAAATCATTGCAGCCGACTCAAAATAGAACTCGTGCATATATGCCATTACACCGTCCATATCCCCTTTCACCTGGGCATCCGCCATGGCAAACAGCGCATAAGTACTGTATACAAATGCCGCCCCTGCGCCCAATGCCACCAAGGCATCCATATTGGGTGCACGGTGCCAGAGACTCTTAAAACCATTGATAAAAAACTTCTGGTTAATGACCATAATGACTATGGTAAGAAGCAGCTGTGTCAGCCCAATGGCAACCGGATTGTTATCATAAAAGTCTGGCAGAGGCCAGTCCCACATCATATGTCCCATGGAAAAATACATCAATACAATCAGAAATCCCACCGAGCTCCAAAGCCGTTTTTTTAACACCGGAGTGTCCCTGTCCTTTAATGCCTCTTCATAATCATTTTCGCCCGATGCTGCTCTGCCGCCACGGTTTCCCTTCAGGGATGCCCCATATCCCGCATCCTCTACCGCCTTTATAATCTCTAACGCTCCGGCAGTTCCCTCCACACCCATGGAGTTGGTCAGAAGACTTACCGAACAGGAAGTTACCCCCTCCACATTCGACACTGCCTTTTCCACTCTGGCACTGCAGGCAGCACAGCTCATACCTGTTACGTTATATTGTTCCATTTCTGCCTCCTGTCTGTTTATATTATATTTACAGATTTGTTACTCTTCTTACATCAGCTAACAGCTTCTGGCTAGGGCAACTGATTTTCCAAAAAGGGACATTTGCAACCGTTGGTACTAGACTGCGTTTTTTGCAGTCTTAGTACCGCTACGCTTGCAACTAAGCGAAAGCGGTCCCGGCTTGGAAAATAGGTTACTCTAACCAGAAGTATCCCGTTATAAAAAACGAAACTGTAATAATGATTTATTTCATCAGCTTCTGCAGAGTAGCCAACAACTCATCTATCGTCTCGTCCTTCCCTTCTCTGATATCCTGTGCCACACAGGTTTTGATATGATTGGCAAGCAGTTCCTTATTAAATGCATTCATCGCTGCACTTACTGCGGAAGACTGAATCAGTATATCATTACAATAAGCACTCTCTTCCACCATACGGCGGATTCCCCGAATCTGCCCTTCAATCCTGTTCAAACGGTGAATCAGGCTCTTATATTCCTCTGGAGAACGTTCCTTTTTCCTGTCGCACCGGCATTCTTTTTCCTCACTCATAGCATCGCCTCCTTCTTGCCTGGTTATTCGTCATTTATACAGAAAACATATATTATACCTTTAAAATACCCTATATTCTTCTCTGTCCATCTCCTGTTACAGCCTTTATTATATACCCCCATAGGGTATATAGCAAGCCTTTTTAAGGGGCTGCCGCTTTAACGAATAAAAATTCGTGAAGTGGCAGCCCCTTAATACTCTTAATATCCCAGTTCTTCACCAACCAAAACAACCTTGATTCTACCCGGTATTCTTGATGACCTGGTAATAACGGTCTGACAACAGATTGTATCCGTCAGGCAATTACCACACTGCCCTGTCTTTGCACAAGGCGTATTACAGCCTAAGCGCACTGTATTGGGCGGAGATGCAAAATTGCGGACCCGGTTAATTCCCTCCTCCACATTTGTGACCACCTTGTTCATGCCAGCCAGAATAATCACTTCTTTTGGTCCGAAAATCAGACATGCCACACGGTTTCCGGCACCGTCAATATTAACCAGTTCTCCATCCAGAGTAATCGCATTGGTGCTCATTAAAAACACATCCGCTGTCACCTGTTTCGCATAACAGGCTGCCTTTTCCTCCGGCGTCACATACTCTTCCCTTCTCAATAAATCATGTCCGGCAGCCTCAACTGCTTCGTATATCCCCGCTTCCCCTAACGACATGGAACCACCATAAGTCACCAGCTTTTTCTCACTGCCAATCAGTTCCAATACCTTCGCTCTTGCCGACTCCTTATCCGGACAGTAATATCCTTCCATTTTCCGTGCCTTTAACTTTGCAATAATAGAATTTGCCTGATTCTCATAAAATGTTTTCTTTGGCATATACCTTTCCTCCATTTCCTATAATATACCCTATTATACGCTTACCGTTTTCTGGTATGCAAATCTTATCCGGATTGTTTTCCCAAAATAACCCATCACGATAACTTAATATACTGTTCCGCCAAGGTTGCCGCATTGGCTCCATCCGAAACCGCAGTCACCACCTGTCTGAGTACCTTGGCACGGACATCTCCCGCCGCAAAAAATCCGTCTGCAGAAGTCTTTCCTGTCTCGTCTGCCACAATATAACCGTTGCCGTCAAGCTCCACTACATCCTTTACCACATCCGTCACCGGAATCATACCCGCTGCAACAAATACTCCGTCCACTGCCAGGCTTCTGCCATCCTCTAACTGCAGCTCCTGCACTCTGTCGGTTCCCTTAATCTGAGCCGGTTTTGCCTCTAACACAAATTCCACATTATTCTTTTGCTTCAGTATCTCCACAGTTTTAGCCGAGCCCCGGAATTCGTTCCTTCTGTGTACCAGATAAACCTTACTGCTGCTGTCAGACAAATAAACTGCATCGTCCAGTGCCGTATCTCCGCCGCCGATTACAGCAGTTACCTTATCCCTGAAAAATGCTCCGTCACAGGTGGCACAATAGGACACACCCTTTCCTGAAAATTCATTCTCTCCCGGCACTCCCAAATGACGGTGTATTGCCCCGGCAGCATAAATAACTGTCTTAGTTTCCAAGGTTTCTCCACCCTTAAACCGTACCCTCCAGATACCATCCAAAGCCTCAAACCGTTCAACCTCTCCGTTTTTAAACTCCACACCAAGCTTTACTGCATGGTCCCTGAATTTCTGACCTAATTCATATCCATTTATTCCTGCAAACCCAAGATAATTATCCACTAGATTGCTCTCTGCAATCTGACCGGTTCCATAATATACCTTCTCTGCCACCAGCACATTTAAGCTTGCCCTTTTTGCATATACCGCAGCAGACAGACCTGCTGGTCCACTGCCAACTATTAACACATCTAACATACACTCTCTCCTATTTAAATATTTAATACTCGTCCAGAAAATGGTGCTTTACACCGCCCTGCTTATAGGCAATCACCGTATTCAGATTCACATTTTCTACACTCCGGAAAATATTTTTCTCAATCACATCACTCTTTTTGCTAAGCTCCTTAATCAGCTCTTTCACCTCCGCACGCTTAGAGCCCTTCTCCGTTCCTCCGCAGGAAGCGCAGCTCTCGGTAAACCGGCAGGCACACTGGATAAAATGAAGCTTATTATAATCCCGCCAATGCTTAATATCCTCCTCTCTTATCAAATACATGGGACGAATCAGCTCCATTCCCTCAAAATTCGTGCTGTGGAGCTTCGGCATCATGGTCTGGATTTGTCCGCCATAAAGCATTCCCATCACTATGGTTTCAATTACATCATCAAAATGATGCCCCAGTGCTATCTTATTACAGCCCAATTCCCTTGCCCTACTGTACAGATGTCCTCTTCGCATTCTGGCACAGAGATAGCATGGAGAACCGCCAATATCATCCTTTGCCACCGTATCAAATATTTCTGACTTAAAAACCGTTATGGGAACATTTAAGAGCTTTGCGTTATTCTGTATCATCTGATAATTCAAATCATTATATCCTGGATTCATAACCAGATATACCACATCAAAATTCTTCTTTCCATGCCGTTCCAGCTCCTGAAACAGTTTTGCCATCAGCATGGAGTCCTTACCACCGGAAATGCAGACTGCAATCCTGTCTCCATCCTGAATCATCTCATATTCATTAATGCCTTTTACAAAGGGTCTCCAGATTTCCTTGCGGAAGCGCTTCACAATACTGCGTTCCACATCCTTACAGGTAATCTCTGCTTTCTCTTCCCCGCTCATCATTTTTTTCAATTTTAACCGCAAATAAGAATGGTAGCCGTTTTCAATGCTGTATATCTCATAGCCCTGTTCAGAGAAAGCCTCTGCAATTTCACCACTTGTCTGCCCGGTATAACACATCAGGTAAACAGGCTTATCCTTCGGTACCTCCTCCCGATGCTGTTCAAATTCCTCCCAGAAAATGTGAATGGCTCCCGGATAAGTTTCCTTTTCAAATTCCTCTCTGCTCCGGATGTCTATGACCAGCTTATCTCTATTATCTTCTTCTAATTCTTCTATTGTTTTCTGAATCATTCCTATTCCTTTCACACAATTATCCGACTGCCAACTGATAATTTTCCACTAACTAATATCCCCACCTTAAACCCGGACACGTCTGGTTGGGGTAATATATTTTCCAAAGAGGGACATTTGCAACCGCCAGTACTTAGCGAGGTTCTTTCGAGCTTAGTACTGTTGCGCTTGCAACTAAGCGCAAGCGGTCCCGGCTTGGAAAATATATTACCCAAATCTGAAGCGTCCAACTCACAAATTCACCAAATCCTTAATCACTTCCGATGCAATAATCAAACCGACTACTGAAGGTACAAATGCAGTAGAACCCGGAACCGCTCTTCTCTCCGTACCTTTATGCTCCGCTCCCGGCGGACAGATACAGCTTATCCGGCAGTCGGCTTCCATATCCTCTTTTGGATGGATTGGGGTTTCTTTGGAGTAAACTACTTTCAACTTTTCCACTCCACGTTTCTTTAATTCTCTCCGCATGACCTTTGCAAGAGGACAGACGGAGGTTTCATAGATATCTGCTATCTCAAATTCTGCCGGATTTAACTTGTTACCGGCACCCATGCTGCTAATCATCGGCACACCCTTTTCCCGGGCTTCCATTACAAGCTGAAGCTTTGCAGTCACTGTATCCACTGCATCCACAACATAGTCATATTGTGCGAAATCAAATTCATCTTTATTCTCCGGCAGGTAAAAGCATTTGTGTACCTCCACCCTGCAGTCCGGATTGATTTCCAGAATCCGCTCCTTCATCACATCTACTTTATACCTACCTACCGTCTTTCTGGTCGCTATAATGTGACGGTTCAGGTTCGTCAGACAAACCTTGTCATCATCAATCAAATCAATGGCACCCACACCGCTTCGAACCAACGCCTCCACTGCATAACCGCCAACACCACCCACACCAAATACCGCTACTCTGGATTTCTCCAAACGTTCCATGGCTTCTTTTCCAAACAGTAACTCCGTTCTTGAAAATTGGTTTAACATTTTATTACTCCTGGCATTTTCTATTGTTCGTATTTTCCAAACACAATTATTTATAGTATACGGGATAAGCCTAGGAAAATCAACTGTACAAAAATTCCCTCTGATTACTGTACCGCCTTAAATGCCTCATCCAAATCCTCTATAATATCTGCAATATTCTCTATACCAATGGACAATCGGATAGTATTTTGCTTAATTCCCTGGTCAGCTAGTTCCTCTTCGTTTAACTGGGAATGGGTAGTGGATGCCGGGTGAATCACCAGTGACTTGACATCCGCTACATTTGCCAGTAATGAGAATAATTCCAGATTATCAATAAAGTCCTTTGCCTTCTGGTCATCCCCTTTAATTTCAAAGGTAAAGATGGAACCCCCGCCATTCGGGAAATATTTCTGATACAATTCCTTCTGTTCTGCATCCTCTGCCACTGACGGATGATGCACTGCTTCAACCTGGGGATGATTCTTTAAATATTCCACTACCTTTAATGCATTTTCCACATGACGTTCTACACGAAGGGATAATGTCTCTAAGCCCTGCAGAAAGATAAATGCATGGAATGGTGACAACGTGGCACCGGTATCGCGGAGTAGGATTGCACGAATCTTTGTAACAAATGCAGCTGCGCCGACGGCCTTGGTAAAGCTGATACCGTGATAGCTTGGATTTGGCTCTGTAAGAGAAGGGAATTTACCGCTTGCCTCCCAGTCAAATTTACCACTGTCAATAATGACGCCGCCGATTGTCGTTCCATGTCCACCAATAAATTTTGTCGCAGAATGCACCACAATATCCGCACCATATTCAATCGGACGGACTAAATAAGGGGTCGCAAAGGTATTATCAATCACCAGCGGAATCTTATTTGCATGGGCAATACCTGCAATTTTCTCAATATCCACCACATCCGAATTTGGATTCCCTAACGTCTCAATAAATATCGCTTTCGTATTATCCTGAATGGCATTTTCAATCTCTTCATAGTTAAATGGATCCACAAAGGTTGTGGCAATGCCGTATTCCGGCAATGTATGCGCCAACAGGTTATAGGTTCCGCCATAAATATTCTTTGCCGCTACAATATGATCTCCCACATGTGCCAGATTCTGGAAGGTATAGGAAATAGCTGCCGCACCGGAGGCAACTGCCAGAGCAGCCACACCACCCTCTAACGCTGCAATTCTCTGTTCAAACACATCCTCTGTTGGATTTGTAAGCCTTCCATAAATATTTCCCGCATCACTAAGACCAAATCTCGCCGCTGCGTGTTCACTATTGCGGAACACATAGGAGGAGGTCTGATAAATCGGAACTGCCCTTGCATCTGTAACCGGGTCCGGTTTTTCCTGCCCTACATGTAACTGTAATGTTTCAAATTTTAACTCTCTCTCTGCTCTTGTCTTCTTTGCCATAATTCTACCTCTTTCCACAGACTATCTCTGTTATTTGATTTTTTAATCATTATTGTTTTGCTTAATTCCTATCTGTTTACAAGGTAAATATTAGCACTATATTTCCTAGTTGTCTACTAGGAAAAACAAATCACCAGCTATAGGGAAAACCTATAACTGGTAATTCACTTACAGTAAATCAACAGATTAACATATGCCAGATTCATTTCTACATAACACTGTTCCAATTCATATTGCGCTTTTGCAAGAGCAGTCTCCTGCTGCTTCAATTCCAGCTTTGAAATCTCTCCTGTACTATAAAGAAGCTTTGCTGAATCCAGCTTCATTGTCAGAGCGTCCAATTCTACCTTCTTTGCTTCTATATACGCCAATGCATTATTATAACTCGTCACATAATCCGCTATCGTCATATGGTTTTTGGATGGATATTGTTCCAGATAGTAATCAAGATTATTAACATTCTTTTTATCCTTCAAGGAATATTCACTGTAATCAAGATTATTTTCTTTTAAAAAAAGATTGTAATATTCTCTTTGATTCTTCGCCACTTTTATCTGCGCCTCTATAGATGCCTGCTGGGCTTCATAGGATTTCAAATCTGCCGCTGTCATTTCTCCCATATTGTATATCTCTTTACCAGCGTCCGTCTCCAAAATAATATATTCAAGATATTTCTCCAAATAGGCAATTTCACATTCATACTGGTATCGGCTGCAATAATATTTCAGACCTTGATAATAAAGGCTGTCCGAAGCTAAAGTATCCTCCTCCATATCCTGTGCCTCTATATCATTCTCCATATTACCTGCAGTGTTTTCGGGATAATCTTCATCTGATATACCATTATCCGATGCAGACTTTGTTACATTCGTATCTTCCTCTTTTCCACCAGCCGTTATATCATTTTCGCCACCAGCTTCTTCTGTAGACTCCGCTACAGCCTCCGTATCATATTCTTTCCCTGTTTCCTGCTCAGTGGGCGCTTCCTGCTCCACAGTTGCTCCATCTTGTGTCATATCTATTTCACTGGCATTGGTAGTCAACTGCCCAATCCCAATAATCCCAAACAGTATTACCGCCCAAAACAACAAACAATTACTCTTTTTCATTCCAATACTCCTTAAAACCCATCTATCTCTCCTTTAATCCTCTGTCCAATGCATCTGTCAAAGGTTCCAGGAAAAACTCCACAATACGCCTCTTATCTGTCTTAATTTCAACCGTACATTCCATTCCTTGGGAAATATCCAGCCCCTTTGCATCCTCCAATAATATATTTACCTTATATATCTTCTGCATTTGTTCATTTTCTTCTGCATCCGGACTGATGTAGACAACTGTTCCTTTGAGTTTCCCATATTTCTGATAATCATAGGTATCCACCTTGATATCCACATCCTGCCCAGCCTCGACATAGCCAATATCACTGTTTAAGACTTCCGCTTCCACAATCATAGTATTTGAATCCGGAATAATTTCTGCCACCACCTGTGTCGCAGTCACAACAGCCCCTTCCTTATCTACTTCCAAGGATTTTATGACTCCGTCATAAAGAGCAGTAATATCCTTGTTTTCATACTGGTTGTATTGTTCTGCAATCTGGACATCATACTGCTTCAGTTCACTAAGATACTGCTGCTTCATCTCATAAAGCTTCTCATTATGCTGGATTCTGGCAGTTTCCAGTTCCTTTACAACCGATTCATAGTTCTTCTTTCTCTCTTCCACTGTTCCCTTCTGATTCCGAGATTCATTTTCACTCTCGCTGATTTGATAGGCTATGCTCTCACCATCTGCCATCTTCGATAATTTCTCATTCTGAATATCTATCTTCTTAATGGCAATCTGTTTTTCCAGACTATTTACCTCATTTTCTTTCTGCTCCCATTCAGCCTTCGATTTTGCTCCGGCTTTATACAGTTTTTGGTATTTTTCTGCCTCAGCAACCGCGTATTTGTAGTTATTTTCCAGTAATTCCAATTCAATATCCAATGTACTTCCCAGTTCGTCCGACTGGTTCTGGAGTTCCTTTTGTCTTTCCAGATAATCAGTTTTGTTCTGACTGCTATCTGAATTACCATCTGCTAGATTATATTGGTTTTCTGCTGCTTTCACAGCTATCTCATATTCCTCAATAGACAGTTTATCTGCCTCCTCCATGGAAATCATGGCTTCTATTATTTCCATCTGCTCCGCATTATAATTTCCATTCCGGTATACTGTAATATCCTTCCCTGCCAAAAGTTCACTTAACAGATCAATCCTCAGCTCCAGCAGACCGATTTCGCCCTCACTGTAATCAATATTTTTTTGTTCTATTTCTTTATCCATACTATACAAGACATCGCCGCAATGAACCCTGTCCCCTTCCTTCACTTTTACTGCCGTCACAATTCCTGTTCCTGCTGCCTGAATTTCCTGTACCCCTTCATCCACTGTAACCTGGCCTCTGGCAGTTGCCACCTCATCCATCTTTCCGATACATGCCCACAAAATAAATATCAGCAAAAGTGCGAACACCAGCCAAATAATAATATTTCCAAGGGGCGCTGCAGGGCGTTCCACAATTTCCAATGCTTCCGGCAAAAACTCTGTACGCAGTTTGTTAAATGCTTTCTGATTCTGTTTTCTCATCTGTATCTCCTACCTGTTCATCTGCTGCTGTAACAGTAAATGATAATATATGCCCTTTTTATCAAGCAGGCTCTGTACCGTTCCATACTCCGCAATACTACCCTTTTGTACTACCATAATTGCATCCGCATCCTTCAATGTGGACAGACGATGGGCAATGATAATAACGGTACGGTTCCTGCAAATCTGTTTCAGATTATTCTGAATGATACTTTCGGATTCATAATCAAGAGCAGAGGTCGCCTCATCAAAAATCAGTATTTTAGGATTCGTTAACAACGCTCTGGCTATCGCAATCCGCTGCTTCTGCCCGCCAGAAAGACCAGTTCCATGCTCTCCAACCATCGTGTCATATCCTTCTGGAAACTCCACAATAAAATCATGCGCGCCGGCAATTTTCGCCGCACAGACAATCTCCTCCATGGAAGCAGCCGGATTCTGCAGGGCAATATTATCCCGAATGCTTGCATTAAAAAGAAAGCTTTCCTGCAGCACCACACCAATCTGTCTTCTAAGCCAGACCGGGTCAGCTAACGCAAGGTCTGTGCCATCTATCATAATCCGCCCGGTTTCCGGTATATACAACCGCTGTATCAGTTTTGAAATTGTACTTTTACCGGAGCCACTTTTTCCCACCACTCCAATTACCCTGTTTGCCGGAATACGAAAACTCATATTTTTGATAACCTCTGAACTATCAGGACGGTACCGGAAGCTCACTTTATCAAATACGATATTTCCCGTAATGGCAGGAAGACTTGTCTGTCCTCCCTGCATCGAAGCCTCCGGCTTGGAATTGAATATATCTCCTAAACGTTTAATAGACAAAGAAGTCTGCTGAAAATCCTGCCACATCTGTACAAGACGCATCACCGGCTGGCTAACCCTTCCGGATAACATGCGGAATGCCACCATCTGACCCACAGTCATGTCTCCTGCGATTACAAGCTTTGCACCAAAATACAGTATCGCAATATCAAAACATTTCTGAACAAGCTGGGCTAATGCACCCGCTGTATTCCCGAGCATAGTGGTACGGAAGTTCGCTGTCGTATAATCTGCCAGCAATCCCTCCCATTTCTGCTGAATGCCCGGCTCCACTGCAAAGGATTTAATGGTCTGCACTCCATTTACCGTTTCCACCAGATAAGACTGCTGATTCGCTCCTGCCTTAAATTTATCATCAAGTCTTTCTTTTAAAATTGGTGTAATCACCGCCGTAATCCCTGCCAGCAGAGGCAGGGACAATAAAGTAATATTGGTCAGACGGACGCTGTAAAAGTACATAATAATGATATATACAATAATAAATAATGCATCTAATAGTGTGTTTAACGGTACACCAGTTAAAAATCTCCTTATGTTCTCTAACTCTCTCACCCTTGCAACGGTATCTCCTACCCGCCTCGTCTCAAAATAGCGCAACGGAAGGCTGAATAAATGCTTAAACAACCGGCAGCTCAATATCACATCAATTTTACTTGTAGTATGTGCAAATACATAATTTCTTGCAATGGATAATGCACTTTCAAAAACGGTTATCAGAATTAATCCCACCGCCAGTACATCAAGTGTAGTCAGACTATTATGTGTCAGCACCTTATCAATCACTGACTGTGTAATCATCGGAGAAAAAATGCCCAGAAGCTGTGTCACAAAAGCTGCTAATAGCACCTCTAACAGCGGCGTTTTATATTTTAAAATGGTTGGAATAAACCACTTTATTCCAAATTTAAGCTCCCTGTCCTGAAATTTTCTTGGAATAACAAGAAGGCTTTTTTCACCATATACATCCTGAAAAGCTTCCACATCCAATACCTTTGGACTCCGCTCATCACAGAATGCAACAAGAAATTTATCCTCTGACACCTTTAACAGAATTCCAAATTCCTGATTACGCAGCCGTATAATTGCAGGTAATGTCACCTTTGCTAAATGTGCGCAGTCAATATCTACACATTTTGCCTTCAGCTTAAGTGCTTTTGCAATGCGTAGCAGGTCTTCCTCCTCCGCAAATCTAGCCTGCAGATTATAGTTATGTTTTATATTTTCAGCATCAGCCGGAATTCCATAATATGCTGCAATCATGATTAAACAGCTTATACCAGTATCTTTCTCTTTTGTTTTCTCTTCACTCATAATATCCTCTATTCAAAATGAACCCAAAGATGAATTGCTTCCTCTGTTAAATTGCTTCCTTCGTCCACCACTGGTTCAATGAATCATTTGCCTGTTCGTTTTTCTGCTCAACCGTATCCTCCCACATCATACCTGTAGTATCCTCAAAGGATGCCATTGCCTGTATCATAACATTTAATCCGGTATTTACCCCACTGCAATTACAGCTCTGTGCAGAGCCCGGCGCCATCATAACGGGCTCCATTATGATTACATCCAGCTCACTGCCATCAAATGTCTGGAAGGATTCTATTTTATAATTATCATTACTGAAATAATCCAAAATTGTAATACTGTCCCCTGACCTTACAGATACAACCAAATTATTCCGCTCTTTCAAAAATGTTACATCTGAGCTTCCAATTCCTTCCCCAAATATAACCCTGTCATTTCCACCGTTATCATTGATTACATCTGCACCGTCTCCAAGGTTAAAAATATAGGTATCATCACCGTTTTGTCCGTACAGATAATCGTCTCCTGTTCCTCCTGACAGAAGGTCATTCCCGTTTCCTCCGTACAGGATGTCATCTCCTTCCTCTCCATAGAGCTCATCATTACCATTGTTTCCATACAGTGTGTCATTCCCGGCCCCTCCGTACAGATAGTCATCCTCGAAGGTCGGGGCACTGCTGTTACTGTCATACCCGGTTAGCCGGTCATCCCCGGAGCCTCCGTAATAGTATCTCGCTTTATCCTTCAGGTCATCAAGACTCCATGTACTCCCGTCTGCAAACTCCACCTTCTCTATCTGACGGTTTGCATTGTAGAAGAAGTCCTCTACCACGATGCGGTCTCCGCTTTTTATGTTGGTCAGGCACAGACAGTTGTTTTCCCTTGCCACAAGGATGTCCTCCTCACAGATTCCCTCCCCGAAACGGATGGTATCCGTTCCGCTGCTCTCCACAATGGTATCCTGTCCGTCCCCAAGGTGGAATACATAAGTATCGTCACCATTTTGTCCGTTCAGTGTATCGTTTCCTGTTCCTCCTGACAGAAGGTCATTCCCGTTTCCCCCGTACAGGATGTCATCTCCTTCCTCTCCATAGAGCTCATCGTCACCGTTTTGTCCATACAGTGTGTCATTTCCAGCTCCCCCGTACAGGTAATCATCTTCTAAGGTTGGGGCATTACTGTTACTGTTATGCCCGGTTATCCGGTCATCCCCAGAGCCTCCGTAATAGTATCTCGCTTTATCCTTCAGGTCATCAAGACTCCATGTACTCCCGTCTGCAAACTCCACCTTCTCTATCTGACGGTTTGCATTGTAGAAGAAGTCCTCTACCACGATGCGGTCTCCGCTTTTTATGTTGGTCAGGCACAGACAGTTGTTTTCCCTTGCCACAAGGATGTCCTCCTCACAGATTCCCTCCCCGAAACGGATGGTATCCGTTCCGCTGCTCTCCACAATGGTATCCTGTCCGTCCCCAAGGTGGAATACATAAGTATCGTCACCATTTTGTCCGTTCAGTGTATCGTTTCCTGTTCCTCCTGACAGAAGGTCATTCCCGTTTCCCCCATACAGGATGTCTTCCCCTTCTTCTCCATAGAGCTCATCATCACCGTTTTGTCCATACAGCATGTCATTCCCGGCTCCACCATACAGATAATCATCCTCCAAAATCGGAGCACCAGTATTGCTGTTAGCTGCACTGATGTTATCGTTGCCCTCTCCTCCATAATAGTATCTTGCTTTATCCTTCAGGTCTTCTAGATTCCATGTGCTTCCGTCTGCAAACTCCACCTTCTCTATCTGGCAATCTGTGTTCCAAAAAAAATCCTTGACTGTCACCTTATCCCCGCTCTCCAGATTCGTCAGGTAGAGGTTTCTGCCGTCCCTTGAAACAAGAATGTCCTCTTCACAGATTCCTTCTCCGTACAGGATTGTGTCCGCTCCACCGTTTTCTACGATAGTATCTTGCCGGTCTCCAACATTGAAAATATAAATATCATCACCTTTTCTTCCTTGTAACACCTCATCTTCTGTGCCAGATAGTAATATATCATTTCCGTTGCTTCCTATAACATTTCCATTATTAGACTGATATATAATATTTTGTACATTTAATGTTTCCGCCCATGCTTCATTCTCACTTTTTAACTGTTCATAAACATACTGCTTATCAAACATATCTCCCAAATTCGTATTCTTCAGAATATAGTCCACGAACATTGGTATATAACACACAGACTGACCTTTTACCAGTGTTCTTACCGCATCAGCAAAATCACAATAATAGTTTCCTGTATCTACATTGCGGTATACTTTTATATGCTCCAAAGCCTCTCTATAAACAGACTGGGAAAGCAGACATTCTTCTATTTCCTGTTCAAATTCAAGGTATAATCTATTCAGAATAGCTGCTGCTGCGTTATTTGGGTTTGCTCCAGAAACCCCAACATATGGCTGCCCATAAGCCTTTTCCAATACCCCCAGTCTTCTGGCATCAATTGCCCTTCCTCTGCTATCAGCCTCAATTCCGGCAACATCTGCCCACAGGAACAATACATTCTGTAAAATATTCTTCTTAATGCGATAATCTTTTTCTTGTATATATAATGTCACCATTATTTTTAATTCATCATTTGTTGCCATTGCTTTTGATAAATCCAGCAATGTTCCACATCCCTTTATTTCCGGTAAATATTTTTCCAGGATGCTTGTGTCAATTTCCTCTCCCTGGTATTTCGTATCTGAAAAATCAATATTAAAATCATACTCCCCGATATTATAATTTACAGTCTGTCCAAATAGGTTACTGCCAGCCTTCATCAAGTTACCATTTTCATCTAAACGATTAACCTGACTGTAATTTAAATCAATTGACGAAATGCCAAAATGTTCCAAAGAATACAATTCTTCCTCTTCTGATATTCCATTATGGTTAACATCCATCCATACCTTTAATTCCTGAAAGCCCTTATCCTGAGAATCTAAAATTCCGTCCTCATTATCATCCAGACCCACCAAAGCCTGAAAACCACTTGCAGCAATACTCCCATCTGGTAATACAGTTCTGTCACCAAACAACTCCCCTCCATCATCAATTTTTCCATTGCCATTCACATCGCGCACAAGTAACGCATCCTGAGTAGTTATCCATGCCGTCCTTTCTGCAAAACCATCCTTATTCAAGTCAAAATAAACTCCATCTTCCAATGATGTTGTAAAAACTCCATCACCGTTTAAATCAACAATAACCGGATCACTCTGCTGGGTTCTCATAGAATCCTGGTACGAATCTGGATCACGCCCAAATATCTCTTCCTTAGCCCGCTGTGAAGAATTCTGTGAATTGTCACTTTCATTCGCACTGGAACTTCCACCGGAACCGCTCCCCGTTCCTGCATTGCCTGAATTACCCGAACCGCCGCTTGAAGAACCAGTTCCACCAGAATTTCCGGAATTATCCTTTTGTTTATAATACTCTTCATACCATTTTTTCAGCTGACGTCTTTCTTCATCTAAAGCTTCCTGTTCTTCCTCTGACAAACTGTTGTCTTCCTCATCCTTATCGGCACCTTCATAACCTGCCAACCTGCATATTTCGGCAAAGTCAAGTTCTCCTCCGTTCATAAACTGAATTGTATTAATTGCATTTGTAAACTTACCATTTCCATTTACCGCAAAGAAATTTTCTACCGTAATGTGACTTAATTCCCCCACATAAATCATTAAATCCAGACCCTGAACCTCGAAAGAAACATCCGAAATCGTTACATCCTCATCAAAAACAATGTAGTCCTTATAATTTCCGATGTTATCATTCTTAATGATATCATTTCCATCATACAATCCGAATATATAGCGGTCCGAGCCGGAACCACCATTTAATATGTCGTCTCCTCTTCCTCCCCATAATACATCATTTCCTGCACCACCATTAATGGTATCGCTGCCGTTCCCACCATATAAAATATCATTCCCCATTGTACCGTTAATACTGTTCTCGTTATCTCCATTTCCAATATAAAGCATTCCTCCATCTTCATATTGCTTACTATACACATTGCCCTTTGTTCCTTCTCCGAGCTTACTGGTGACTGCAAACGAATTAAGTACATCATTACAGTATTTTTCAATACTGCCTCCTGTCTTGGCGTCAAAAAGATTTACCGCTCCCTTCCAGTATGTATTTAAAATCATTCTTCCGGTATCGCCAAGATTTTCAAAAGCATTTCCACTTACCACACTGTCTATCAGTGCCAGTGCAGAATACAAATTATTTGATGACCCCAATATATAATCACGCAGGTAACCCAGCATTAAATCCAGTGCCCCCTCACTGATTGCCTTATAGATTACTCCTTTATATACTTCGGCAGTAATGTCATCTAATATTTCTGTATAATTTTTAAATACAAGAGATGCAAAATTATTTTCGTCCATCCCAAACGGAGACAAAATCCCACTATAGGCTGCAATTACAGGCATTGCCCATAATGCCAGAACCATCTCCGTTGATATTCCATCTGTCCCTAATTCTATATCGTCCTGTGATTCAGCAGTTGCTGCCATTATCCCCATTAAACCGTCAAAAACAATCTTTTTCTTCTCCACATCCTCCTCAGTCTCCAAAATATACGCAACAAAATCCTTTACAAAAACTGAGACTACATTCATTGTTGCCATATCATTCAACCCTGTTACAATGTTGTCCTGAATCTTAAAAATAGTATTCGGTTTATGGAAATATACATAATCCAACATTTCATTATTTGCAGCAAGATACATCTTATGATTATCCGGTATAGGAGAATTAAACAGTACATTTACATAATCCCCACTAGACGCAATCAAATAAAGATTTTGACCTCTCCTCGCTATTGCTTCCTTATATTCAGGTGTATTACACAGCTCATTGGAAAATCCCTGCCCATCAAAAGAAAGGCATCTGTCTATCGGCGGATTCGTGGCAAATAGCGCCGCATACTGTGCCATATTTCCCCCCTTGGAATGTCCGCTTACTACAAAGGATTTATTATTCACGATGTCAATTCCATTTACAAAATCTACTGCCAGCTGCTGACCTGCCGTAGTGATACTATATCCTCCTTCTCCATCTTCCATCCATTCCTCCGCAGAAGAAGTTCCTTTGAAAATGATAATATTTTCATCCACATTATCACCGGTTAACGCCACGGCACGGAAGCCGTCTGTTGCGCCCTCCCTATGGTCTTCCACCTTATGTATCGTCAGAGAACATAAAGTCTCATCTGCTTCAATTGCTTTCAGTACCTGTAGCCATTCATGCATTAACATCATACAGTTTAGTGCCGTCGGGTCATCCGGATTGTAAGAGCCATGGAAGTCTGTGATAATAGTTCCGGTACCGATTCCGTTGTCTGAGTCGCCGTCTTTGTAGAGAAGAGCATTGATAACATCTCCTATTGTATTCTGCCCCTTGATATTTCCAAATTCCACAACTGTATCCAAATAAATTAAATTGTCTAATAATACTAACTGATAATTACTTAATCCCATTTTTTCCTCCTAGTATTCAATCCTATCATTATATATAAATATATTATTTCCATCTACATCATTCACGCTGTCTTCCAATGCTTCATATACATTTTCTCTATTTCTCATTGTATAAATGTCATCATTATAATAAAAAACCACTGACAGCAATCCCCTAACATTGCTTTTTTGTAATTTCTCTGCCATCTTACAAATACTGTTATCATTATACTTTTCTTTCTGATTACTTTTTAAATATAAAAAAATTCTGGGTAATGGATAATCTGCATTCGCATGCAACTCCCATAAATCTTCAAGCTGTGTATCTGTTGGCAAATTATTTGTCAGCCACTCACTGTCAAACCGCACATAACATTTATACTCATCAAAATACTCCCCTATAATCGGGTCTATGTACGCCTCATAATCATCCGTCAACTTCACCATCACATAGCTGTCCACGTATTCCATTTTTCCTTCTCCGTTCAGCCGCCCCTGTATTTTAAACTGATGTGCTTCATCCGAATATCCTTTGGGATATGCATACATCTGTACATAGTCATATGCATAACTCATTCCCCGGTAGGATTCAATTTCAAATTCTTCTCCATACCGTTCCTCTAAATATGCAAGTACCTCCTCTTTTCTTTTCTCCTCTTTGGCATGATTGCGGCTTTCCTGCGTTTCACTGTCCGCAGCCTTTGACCAGGAATTCTGTACCGGTTTGATGATGTAAACAAATATAAAAATGCACCATACCGCAATTATGGCGATTATGAAAATAGCCAGTATCACCCAAAGCACGCTTTTCTTTTTTTGCTGTTTCTCCACGTTTCCTTCTCCCCTTCTTTCCAGACTTTCGTATGCCTTCATTAATTTAGTTTATTAAAAAATATCATACTTTTCCCAGTTTGTATATGTGACATATGTCACTATTTATTATTCCTATCACCGTATACAGCTTCTATTTCTTTCACAAAATTTATTTAAAGCCTATTTTATACAATAACTGCATTCTATCATACAATTCGTCATTCTTCTACCATTTTCGACATATTTTATTTCATTGTTAATATGTCGTTAACATTTTAATGTAATATATTCTTTTCATCAATTGTACGATAGCTAATACATGCTGTTTAATATATTGGAAAATCCCCTCTGACTAATGAAAGTTGTTTTTAGTCAAAGAAAATCCCCCTAAAAAAGATTAGGTTATTTCCCTTATCAATTTTAGGAGGATGATATTAATTGTCCACTCTAAATGTTTTTAACTTGCTTTCCTTTCTTTTAACCACAAAAATCACAATACCCTCTCACCGCCTGACAGGTTTTTTCCAAATCCGCCTTTGTATGTGCATTGGAAACAAACATTGCCTCAAACTGGGAGGGTGCCAGATAGATGCCCTGCCCTAACATATAATTAAAATAATCCGCATACTGCTCTGTATCCGAACCGATTGCGCTCTCATAATCCACCACCGGCTTATCTGTAAAAAATACACTCATCAGGGAGCCAATCTGGTTTACCCATACCCTGTCCCCAAAGGCATCTCTTACTGTACCTGCAAGCTGTCCGGTACTCTCTGCAAGCCTATCATAAAGTCCCCTGTCATTTTCCTCTGTCAGGATTTTCAAGGTCTCAATACCTGCCGTGGTTGCAATAGGATTTCCGGACAGCGTTCCTGCCTGATACACACCGCCCAGTGGTGCTACCACTTCCATAATATCTCTTCTGCCTCCGTAGGCTGCCATCGGCATACCGCCGCCAATAATCTTTCCCAAAGTCTGTCTCTTATACACATCTGACGCTGCCGACGAACTCTAGGGTGTAGA
>ENA-UAKZ01000071-UAKZ01000071.1-human-gut-metagenome-genome-assembly--contig:-NODE-71-length-38153-cov-6.291721_pt1 | contig 38153 bp, 29 predicted proteins | sample MGYA00243693_ERZ654454 | MGnify/ENA primary metagenome ERZ654454 (study PRJEB26926, sample SAMN06164508) | human gut metagenome | biome: ENVO:00009003; feature: ENVO:2100002; material: ENVO:00002003... | reverse complement strand
GTGTCTCGTGGGCTCGGAGATGTGTATAAGAGACAGTCCGGCATTTGTGAGATATGGATATTTTAACTATGGAAAAGTAAATGTTTACAACCGGGCAGCCCTGCCGCTGGCACCGTTTTGCGAACAGCTTTAGAAGGAGGATTATTGTGGATTACAGAGATGCATATGAAAACTGGCTTAAGGATGATTATTTTGACGAGAAGATAAAAAAGGAATTAAGGGAAATTGCAGCAGATGAAAAAGAAATTGAGGACCGCTTTTACCGGGAACTGGAATTTGGAACCGGAGGACTCAGAGGGGTGATTGGAGCAGGAACCAACCGCATGAATATTTATACCGTGCGAAAGGCGACCCAGGGTCTTGCCAATTATATAATTAAGTCAAGAGGGCAGGAGAAGGGAGTGGCAATTGCCTATGACTCCAGGAGAATGTCTCCTGAATTTGCAAAGGAGGCAGCGCTGTGCCTCAATTCTAACGGGGTGAAAACCTATATTTTTGAAAGCTTGCGCCCAACGCCGGAGTTATCCTTTGCAGTTCGGGAATTAAACTGTATTGCGGGTATTGTGATTACGGCTAGTCATAATCCGGCAGAGTATAACGGATATAAGGTGTACTGGGAAGACGGTGCACAGATTACACCGCCTCACGATAAGAATATTCTGGCAGAGGTGGCAGCAGTCAGAGACTATTCGGAGGTCTCCACCATGAAGGAGGCGGAAGCTGTTAAGCTTGGTCTTTACAACGTGATTGATTCCGGCATGGATGACCGCTACATGGAGGAACTGAAAAAGCAGAGTATTCATCCTGAAATTATTAAAAAAATGGCGGAGGATATTAAGATAGTGTATACACCTCTCCACGGAACGGGAAATCTTCCGGTGCGCAGAGTGTTAAAGGAACTGGGCTTTAAACAGGTATATGTGGTGGAGGAACAGGAAGCACCGGATGGCAATTTCCCTACCGTAGCCTATCCGAATCCGGAGGATCCAAAGGCATTTACATTAGCTCTTGAGCTGGCGGCCCAGGTGGACGCGGATATTGTCCTTGCAACGGACCCGGATGCAGACCGTTTGGGAGTTTATGCAAAGGACAGCAAGACCGGTAAATATGTGAGCTTTACCGGCAATATGTCAGGAATGCTGATTGCAGAGTATATACTTCGGGAAAGAAAAGCAGCCGGGACACTTCCAGATAATGCGGCACTTGTGAAAACCATTGTTACAACCAATATGGCAGACGCTTTGTGCAGGACATATGATGTGAAGCTTATTGAGGTGTTAACCGGGTTTAAATATATTGGGGAACAGATTAAGCTGTTTGAGGAAAACGATAGCTATTCTTATGTTTTTGGCTTAGAGGAGAGCTACGGCTGCCTGGCTGGCACCTATGCAAGGGATAAAGATGCCTGTGTGGCAGTTATGATGCTCTGCGAAGTTGCAGCTGCCTATAAGGCAGAGGGGAAAACCCTATGGGATGGCATGCTGGATATTTATGAAAAATATGGATATTTCCGAGAGGATTTACAGACCATTACATTAAAAGGAATTACCGGTGCTGAACAGATAAAAGGGATTATGGAGGATTTGAGAAAGAATCCGCCGGCTGTTATTGGCGGCATTCAGGTAAAAGAAGTAAGGGATTATCAGGTTTCTGTTGCGAGAAAGCTGGAAACCGGAGAAGAGAGCAGTATTACACTTCCAAAATCCAATGTGTTATATTTTGATATGGAAAATGACTGCTGGTGCTGTGCAAGACCATCCGGTACCGAGCCTAAAATTAAATTCTATATAGGTGTAAAGGCCGACAGCCTTGAAGCTTCGGATGAGATGCTTAAAAAGGTAACAGCAGACCTTATGGACAGGATTGAAGCTTAGTACATACCTGGTATTTGTGGTATGGGACAGACGGGATGTTAGGAGATGAGGTTATGGAAATATTATATTTAAATCCGGTATTTAAACAGATGATTTGGGGCGGCAGCCGGATGCGGGAGGAGTATGGTTATGATATTCCAGGTGACAATACCGGAGAGTGCTGGGCGGTCAGTGCCCATCCCCAGGGAGACGGAACCATTGCTTGCGGGGAATATGCCGGTAAAAAATTAAGTGAATTGTTTAAAGAACACCGGGAGTTGTTTGGAGATATTGAGGGAGACCGCTTCCCGCTTCTCACCAAAATTATAGATGCGGAGAGTGATTTAAGCATCCAGGTTCATCCGGATGATGCCTATGCCAGGGTACATGAAAATGGCTCTCTTGGAAAAATGGAGTGTTGGTATATATTAGACTGCAAGGAGGATGCCACAATTGTAATCGGGCACCATGCAAAGACCGGACAGGAACTGGAGGACATGGTGAAAGGGGCTAGGTGGAAGGAACTTATCCGTGAAATTCCGATTCGGAAAGGGGATTTTTTTCAGATAAATCCCGGTTGTGTTCATGCAATTAAGGGTGGCACCATGATTCTGGAAACCCAGCAGAACAGTGATATTACCTACCGCCTGTATGATTATGACCGTTTACAGGATGGTAAATTGAGACCGCTGCATATTAAGCAGAGTCTGGAAGTGATAAAGGTTCCTTTTGAAGAAGTGAGGCAGGAAGCGGGAGAGAACAGGACCTCCAATGACTGGTTTGAACAGCTGATTACCTGTGAATACTATACGGTCTGGAAGGCAGAGCTCAAGGGAACGAGGAGACTGGTGCAGGATCAGAAATTTTTAATCGGTTCCGTGATTGAAGGAGCAGCTGTCATGAATGGAAGGCAGATTAAGAAGGGTGAGCATTTTATTATTCCGGCGGGAATGAGGGATGTGATGTTAGAGGGTGAGGCATCCTTTATATTTTCAGCAGTGTCGTAGATATAACAGAAAGGAAAAAACAGTTGTAGGAGAGGCAGATTTGCGGGGAACACAATTGAGCATTTTAGGGGAAAACAGTTGACAATGTTTGATTGTGTTCTTTTTATACCCAAAAAGTCAGAATCTGAGGTGGAAACGACTGCTTTTAATAGAAGAAATGGTTGAAAAGGAGGGGTGATAAACAAAAGAAGAGATTGTTAAAAATGGGGATGAAATCAGGGATGAAGTGAAATCTTTTTATGAAAAGGAGGATAATTATGAGGAAGAGATTTTCTGGAAAGAGAATTGCTGCGTTGACAATGGCAGTGACGATGGCACTTTCTGTGATTAATCTGCCGGTGAATGCTTCAACGGTGCAAACCACAGGTGAAGAGACAGAAGCATCGGTTTATCAGGACGAAGATGTTTCTACAGCATCTGAGACATCAACAGATGAGGAGGCAGATACTGTATTAAAAGAAAGTATTACGGAGGAGGAGCTTGCAACAGAAGAGGAATTGCCTGAAAAAGAAACCGCGACAGCTGGCGGTACGGTTTATGATAGTCTCACGGCTGCTTTTGCCGGCTGTGCATTTAATAAGGAATCTGGCTGGGATGAGCATATGACAGGGGGAAGTGGAACAGAGTTTAACACCACAGATGTGGGTTTTACCGGAGTGCCGAAACAGGGGGCAAAGGTGACGGCAGACATACTGGTTAAAGGTAATACCGCTCCAAGTTATTCCGGGGAGATTAAATTCAAGGGTGTAATGCGCCTGGGTAGCGACTGGAATTTTGTCCAGAGTCAAAGTTATCCGGCGTTGAAGGCGGAAAGCTTCAAGCTGGTTGAAGGAACACAAAACTGGTATAAGGCTGTCGTTGAATGGGAGTTTGGCTCTAAGGTAGATGCATGGTATGGTGATTATTCAGGTAATAATGACTTTAAGGAAGTGGTAACAGAGGAGCTTAAGGCAATTACTATTGGTTGTGCCGGTGCCAATACGGATTTTACCGGAGATATCTATGTTACCAATGTTCAGTTTACAGATGGTGAGGAACCACAGGAACTGGAAAAGCAGGAACCTTCTTTGATTGCAGATTTTGCTGCCGGCATTGATGGATGGGCAGGCGAGGCAGGATGGGACTATTCCCATGGACAGGCCGGCTTAGAGGACAAAACGGCAAAAGCAGAAGCAGAATGGGATGCAGCTACACAAAGTCTTAAGATGACTGTGGATTATTCTGCTGACTCGGCATCCGGATGGAGTGAGGCAAAGGTAAAGGGTACCTTTACCCCGGTTAGTGTGAAAAATTATAATATGGTTACCTTTACGCTGCGGTATCCATCCTCTATGGAAACAGTGAGAACAAAGCTGTTTATGAGTGATGAAACGGGAGCTGTTGAAATACTGAACGCAGAGGGCTCTTTCCGCACAAAGACAGTGAAGGATTTAGGAAATGGATGGTCAACCGTAACAATCAGAGGGGAATTCACACCGAAGGATGTGGAAGCTGCCAATCTGACCATCGGAATTGTTGGACCATATGCAGATTTAACAAATGTATATATTGATGACGTACAATTGGGACAGGTGGACGCATCAGAGGATTATGTTGAAATAACCGAGCAGGTGAAGTCGCCGGGAGATGTGGCGGATTTAAGCGGTATGGCGAATACTGTTAAGCTTGTAGATGGAAAGGCAACGAATGAGACGAAGGTATTGGCAGCATATTTAGCCGGTCTACAGGAGAGTGGACAGGTGCTGTTTGGCCATCAGAATTCAACCTTCCGTTCTGTCAGGGATAATGGCGTAACCTCTGATGTGAAGGATATTACGGGTTCCGAAGCAGGTCTGTTCGGTATTGATACCTTAGCCCTTGCAGGTGTGGAGACAAGCCAGACCACAAGACAGGGAGCGCTGGATGCTTCCATTGCCGCATCTAAGAAAGCGTATAATGGCGGTTCGTTGATTTCGTTATCCTGTCATATGCCGAATTTTACAAACAGTAAGATTAAAGCGACAGGAGACAGCCGGTATCCATATGATTTTACAAAATGTGATTTCTCTGAGTCAAAGGATTTGACACCGTGTGCAGATTACATACTGGAAGGCGGCAAATATAATCCACAGTTTAATGCATATCTGGACATTATTGCGGATTATGCCATGGCATTACAGGAGGATGGGATTCCGGTATTATTCCGCCCATTTCATGAAAACAGCGGCGGATGGTTCTGGTGGGGTACTTCTACCAGCGTGGAATCCTATCAGGCAATGTGGAGATACATGGTAAATTATTTAGGAGAGAAGGGAGTACACAACTTTTTATATGTATATTCTCCGAATGGTCCAATTTCCAGTGAGGAGGAGTATTTGGAGCGTTATCCTGGTGATGCCTATGTAGACGTTTTAGGCTTTGATTACTATGATGATTATGCAGATGCAAATGTATATACAGGAGACAATTTCTTTGATGCACTGGCAGACAGCTGTGATATCGTGGCAGGTCTGGCAAAAGCAAAGAGAAAGATTCCTGCCATTGCAGAGACGGGAATCCGTATTACCGGAGCAGGAAAGGATAGTCTGATGGTAACGGGCAATCCTACGAAGGATAAGGATTGGTATAATAAGGTTGTGAATACTGCATCAGAGCATGATATTCCGTACTTTTTGTTATGGGCAAACTTTGACAGCAATAACTTTTTCGTACCTTATAAATACAGCGATACATTAGGACAGGAAATGATTAATGACTTTATTTCTTCCTATAACAATGAAAATTCTATTTTTGGAAACGGAACCCATTTCTATACCACCGGTGAAAGCGGGAATGCAGGTGCAGCCGCCAGCAAAGCGGATAAGGTTTCCTTAAGCGGTTACAGCGAAGAGATAACGGGTTACATGATTACTCCGAAAAATTATGCGGTAATCAAAAAAGCATGTGAGTTAAAAGCGCTTGTAAAAAATGCAAAAAAGGTAGAATTTAAGATTCAGACAAAGGAAGGCGGCGGGGCAGTTATGATTTCTGCTGTCAAGAATGGCAACATTTATACTGCAGCCCTGACAACACAAATTCTTACAAAGCTTGGACAGACCAGTACCGGTATTGTAACCTTAATCGCAGACGGACAGGAATTGGGTCTGGCAAAGTTTATTAACTTTAATAAAGATGCAGACGTTCTGCCACAGAACGTGTTTGATAACTTTGAGTACTACTATGGTAATAATGGATTATTGCAGAGCAAATACGGTTCTGCAAATTCTGCGGCAAATTGCAGCTCTTCCATGACGTTAGATGGGACAAATAAGGCAGAGGGAAGCTATGGCGGTGCGTTTAATTATAAGCTGACCTATAAGGGCTCAGAGGTATGGACAGGTGGTCTTGGCAGAGTATTTGACACAGGCAAAACAGATTTTTCAAAATACAATGCCATTTCCATGTGGGTAAAACCGGATGGAAACGGACAAAAGCTGGTAATCCAGTTAAATGACAGCTATGAGGCATATTTGACAGATTTTGTAAAGGGTAACAAGGCACAGTATGTAACCATTCCACTCACTAAATTTGTGAAAAAGGGCGGCAGTGATACTGTGGATGCCACGAATATTACAAACTTTAAAATCTGGTGTAATTCCGTTCCGGCAAATTATACTGGAACAAAGGATGCGGATGGTAATTATACCGTAGAGAGCGTTATCTGCTTTGACGATATCAAGGCAGTAAAAATCAGTGATGAGGATTTGGCAAGAACAGATGCCAATGGCCTTATTATCAGTAATGCCCCATTGAAGGATTTGCTGGCAGGCAATACGGAGCCGTCAAAGCCGCAAGAGCCAACCACAGAACCGTCGACAGCTGAGGCTCCAGTGGTAAAACAAAAACCGAATATTGAAGCAACAAAGGCAACCACCACTTCTATTACGTTAAAGTGGAAAAAGAATAATAAGGCTGCGGGTTATTATGTATATGCTTATAATTCATCAAAGAAAAAATGGGTTAAGGTTAAAGACACGAAAAAAACCTCAGCGAAGATAACAAAAATCAGTGGTAAGAAGTTGAAAGCCGGTACAACCTATAAGTTTAAGGTGACAGCCTATACAAAGTCCGGAAAGAAGAAAAAGACCATTTCGGGCTCGACCCTGAAGCTTACTTATGCAACGGCACCTAAGAAGGTAAGTTTTACCAGTGTAAAGAAGAAATCCTCCGGCAAGGCAGCATTAAAGTGGAAGAAGGTATCCGGAGCATCCGGATATGAAATTTACATGAGAACTGGCTCTAAGGGAAAATATAAGCTGGTAAAGACCATTAAAAAAGGAAAAACTGTCAGCTATACCAAGGCAAAGCTTAAAAAGAAGACAAAATATTATTTTAAGGTTCGTGCATATAAAACAGTGGGCGGCAAAAAGGTTTATGGAAGCTATTCAAAGGTGAAGACAATTAAACTGAAATAATTATTACAGGGAACCCCATACGGAACGAAGCTGTTCCGTATGGGATTTTTCCGTAGGCATAGCAGGTATCCAGATAAAAGAGTTAAGGGTGAAGGAGAGTGAAATTGTGAAAAAACTCCAGAAGAAACGGATTGAAATACCAGTCAGGCTTAGGTGGAAGAAAGGAAACCGTAAAATCCTGTATACGCTGCTGACTGCATTTATGATTCCTATGCTGCTCAGCATGATTCTCGGTTACGTTTCCTATAGGAAAGCAAAGTCCACAGTGCTGAAACAGTATAAAGAAGCTGCGGCAGATACGGTCAGTGCCATGAGCCTGTATATGGAAGAGGTTATGGGCAACATTGAGGGTAAGGCATTGGAAATCGTGACAGGGGATTCCTTTGTAAAATACTATACGAAATATTATAAGCAAAAAGATCAGGCTGGAATGGAGTATTATAAAGATATCAAGAAAGATTTAAGCAAGATAAAGGCTGCAAATGAGGCAATAGGACAGTATCATGTATTGGCTGGACAAGGTGCTTCCATATCCTCTACTTCTACGGTATTTGATGAGAATTCTTATGTACTGTTTGGTGAACAGGAAGGGGCACCTCTTGTAGAGAAAGAGACGCAGAATTTGTGGATGATTGAGCATTCTTATCTGGATGAGACTACACGTGGGGCACAGCCATATGGATTAAGCTTTGTAAAGGCATATTATAAAGGGAAATGCTGCCTTGTTATTGATATTTCGGATGAGACTACCCAGACGATTTTAGACGGTCTTCTGCTGGGGGAAGGGGGCAGGGCTGCCATTCTGACTGATAATGGCGCAGAACTTTATGAAAATGGTGAAAAAGCATCAGAGGGAGTCCTTGGAGAATTTCTTCCGGAGAAGGTGGAGGCAGCAGGAAGCTGTAATGTAAAATACCAGGGGGAGAAATATCTTATGGTTTATGCCCCGGTGGGAAACAGCGGAATTTTGCTTTGCACTCTGGTGCCTGAGAAGACAATGTTAAAGCAGGTGTCAGGTATTAGAAACACTACCCTTATAATCATTGTGATAACAGCAGTTTTGAGCCTGGTAATCGGAATTCATATTTCTTCCGGAATCAGTAAGGATTTGAAGCGGACCTGCGGTCAACTGGATGAGGTTTCAAAGGGAGATTTTTCAAAGGAGTTTTTGACGAGACGGACAGATGAATTTATGCTGTTAAATAACAGTATTACGAATATGCTCTGTAATATGCGGAAGCTTTTGTCAAAAATGCTGCAGTTCGAGGAGGCAGTTACAGTTTCATCCACTAAGGTGTTGAAGCAGACCGGAAATTTACAGGCTACCTTTCAAAACATTTCCCAGTCTGCAATCCGGATGTCCGAGGGTGTAGAGAAACAGGCTTTGGATTCAGAAACCAGTTTAAGGAAGATGATAGAGCTTTCAGACAGCGTGAATGAAGTGGTTGGAGATGCCGATGAGATAGGAACCATGACGAAGTCTGCGGCTGGAGCCATTGAACAGGGACAGACTATGGTGGGCGCGTTACAGGAAGAGGCAGACAGGACGATGCAGATTACCAGTGTATTGGTGGAAGACATTCAAAAAATAAATGTTTGTTCTCTGGACATCGAGGAGTTTGTGGGAACCATGGATGATATAGCAGGGCAGACCAATCTGCTGGCACTGAATGCATCTATTGAGGCAGCAAGGGCAGGAGAAAGTGGACGAGGCTTTGCTGTTGTAGCAGAGGAAATACGGAAGCTGGCAGAACAATCTAAGGCAGCAGGTAACAGTATACGTGAGATTGTTAAGAATATCCAGCGGGTGTCAGATAAAGCTACGGAATCGATGGAGTGTGCCGGGAGGAGTATGGCTGCGCAGCAGGAAGCAATGCAGCAGACAATAGATGTGTTTGTTAAAATCAATGATACGGTGGAGCAGATGATACAGGGACTTAACCGCGTACTTGCGGGAATGGGTATTATCAGCAGGAATAAGGAAGAGGTACTGGAAGCAATACAGAATATATCAAAGGTTTCAGATGATACATCCACAGATACAAAGCAGGTATCGGATATTGTACAAAATGAGAAGTGTTCTGTTTCGGAGCTGGCACAAAATGCACAAAGACTGATGGATGATATGAAGGAGCTGGATGAAATAATGCATCAGTTTATCATTTAGAAAATTTTAAACAATCGCCTATTATTAATTGAATTGAAGGGAGACAGGTTAGTATGGAATATATCAAGGGATTTACTTTTGCACCCTTTTGTAAGAAGGGCGTTTTGTCAAAGGAAAGCAGTTATGAAAGCTTACGGATGATGAAGGAAGCAACGGGCTGTAATACGGTTATCTTTGCCCCTGCCGGCTTACAGGAGACTGCGCAGTCGGAACAGATTGATTTCCGGTCAGAGGATACCTGTACCGATGAAGAACTTTGCAATATTATTTCCTATGCAAAGGAGCTGGGACTTCAAGTGGGAATTAAACCTACCGTAAATTGTAAAAATGGTACATGGAGAGCGCATATTAATTTTTTTGATGAAGATGTTCCGTGTGAACCGAAATGGTGTAACTGGTTTGAGGCATATAAAGCATTTCAGTGTCACTATGCCCAAATTGCCCAAAAAATGAATTGTGAGATATTTATTGCCGGATGCGAGATGGTGATGGCGGAGAGAAGGGAACAGGAGTGGAGAAGCCTGATTGCGGATATCCGCTCGGTATATCGTGGTCTCGTGTCTTATAATACAGACAAATACCAGGAACACAATGTAAAATGGTGGGATTGTGTGGATATCATATCCTCCAGCGGATATTATCCTGTAGACGACTGGGAGAAGCAGCTGCACCGTATTGAAAAGGTGGTAAAAAGCTTTAATAAACCATTTTTCTTTGCAGAAACTGGCTGTATGTCTGTGAAGGGTTCTAAATATGTGCCAAATGACTGGAATATGGAGGGCAATGTAGATGAATCCGGTCAGGCAGAATGGTTTGAGGCAATGTTTAAGGAGCTGGAAAAGAATACGTGGATACAGGGTCTTGCAATTTGGTCATGGGATGATATATTATATAAAGAAAATGCTTTAAACAAAAAAGGGTATGAAATATATGGAAAGAAAGCGTTACAGGTGGTGAAGGAGCATTTCGCAAGGCTGTAACAAAAAATTGTTTCAAGGCTGGGAGCAATAATATGGTGGAAAATGGAAAAAGACTTACAATTGGATTGTTGGTAAGCGGTATCGTGGATGAGTTTACGATGCTGGTCTGCAAAGGAGTCATGCATGCGGCAAAGGAAGCAGATGTGAATCTGGTGGTTTTTCCGGGAAAATATCTGGACAGGGATTTGACAGAACGCAGGGAGATTATGTATGAGTACCAGTACAATACTATATTTTCCTATGCAAAAAAGGAAAATATAGATGCCCTGATTGTGTCTGCCGATAGTATCGGCTGCTACACAACACGGGAACGGCTTATACAAATGCTGGCGCAATATGAAGGGATTCCGTGTATTTTAGCTGCTTCTAAAATAGATGGTTATGTAAGTGTTAATTATGATAATAATAAGGGTATCCGGGCAGGCATGGAATATTTGATTAAGAACTTGAAATGCCGGAAATTCGGCATGATAGGAGGTCCGGATAATAATACAGATGCGTATGAGAGAAAGCAGATATTTAAGAATATATTAGAAGAGTATGGGATTCCTTTTGCGGATAAGAATTATGTGGAAGGCAATCTGACCAGGCTTAGCGGTGGGGTATTCCAAAAACTGCTGGACGACAATCCAGATGTAGAAGCGGTTTTTTGTGTCAATGATGATACAGCTATAGGGCTTTATGATGAGATGAAGAGGCGCAATCTGGTTCCGGGAAAGGATATTATGGTTTTTGGTTATGACAATATCGTCTTAGGGGCACAGTCCAAGCCGTCCCTTTCTTCTGTCTGGGCAGACCCGGTAGAGCTGGGAGGAAGGGCATTTCAGAATGTGATGCGTATGGTTCATGGAGAAGCCGTAACCAGCGAGGTACTTCCTACCAGATTTATTAAGAGAAATTCTTTTGGAACTCTGTCGGGAAATGTAGGGAAAGAGGAAGACCGGCTGTTAGACATACAGCATATAGATGATTATTTTGACAATATATTCTATCGGTATAAGAATGAAGGCTTAGACGTAGATGTGTCCGGAAGCCGTCGGTTTTTTAAGGAAATGATGGAAGGACTAATCCGTTTGTCCGATGGATATGAAGCCGATGTGGATGTACAGGAGCTGTTTGACGATTTCCTGAAATGCAATGCGTTAGAATATGCAGATATGGATAATCTGTTGATTTATTTTGAGCAGATTTACCATGCGTTGAAGGCAAGAAAAACATTATCAGGCAGCAGCTATGAATTGAAGGAAGCCTTTGTCATTTTTTATAAGAAAATTATCCGGGCAATGGATTACCGGTTTGGGCGTATGCGTGAGGCTGAGGAAAACACAAGCTTTTCCATGAAACTATTTGTAAGGGATATCCTGCAGTTTGAAAAGGGAAATGATCAGAGCTATTCCATGCTTCTGGATAACCTGGGATGGATGGATGTCAGCAATGCATATGTGTATGTATTTGAAAATCCAATCATGCATCTGTATAGAGAAGAATTTAACCTGCCGGAGGAATTGTATCTGAAGGCAGTGTTAAGAAACGGGAATGTGCAAACGGTGCCGGCAATTCACCAAAAAAAGAAAATTGCCGATATTTATTCCAATAGTGAATTGAATCCGGAACGGTATTCCATGGTGATGCTGCCATTGTTCTCAAATGAAATTCTTTATGGAATCGTGTTATGTGATTTGACGGACAAAATGTTTGGAAATGGCGAGTTTCTGGTAAATCAGATGAGCTCCGCGGTAAAAATGATTCAATTGTTAAAGCTTAATGAGAGTACCCAGCAGCAATTAGAGGAAAGCCTTGTCACATTGAGAGAGAACAATATAGCGCTGGATAACCTGTCGAAGTCAGATGGACTGACGGGAATTTATAACCGCAGGGGATTTTATGATGCAGCGGGAAAGCTGGTGGCGGAAAAACGAACCATTGGCAGACCGTTACTGGTAGCCTATGTGGACATGAATAATTTAAAGATAATCAATGACCGGTATGGACATGAGGAGGGAGATTTTTCACTGAAGCTTATAGGGGATATCTTAGTAGAGACAATGGGAGAAAGAGGAATTACCGGAAGAATCGGCGGGGATGAATTTGCCTGTGCTATAGAATATGATGCAGAGGATGAGGGCAAAAGTCTTTTGAAGACAATATACGATAAATTTACCGCATATAATGAGAAAAGTGCAAAACCATATAATGTTACAGTCTCCGCAGGGGCACATGTGTTAGGGGTGGAAGAACAGCTGGATTTAAAGGAGGCGCTTACCCTGGCAGATGAACAGCTGTATGTGGAAAAACAAAAAAGGGTAAAAATTGTGGCAAAGGGAGAAATCCCGGGATAAAAAGGATAAATATGAAAAAAACTGGCATAATACATATTGCCAGTTTTTTTTAATCGGGGCGACAGGATTTGAACCTGCGACCTCTTAGTCCCGAACCAAGCGCTCTACCAAACTGAGCCACGCCCCGAAAATATATGAAAACAAATATTGGCATCACCAAGTGAAAAGCCTACTTGACTGATTATAAACTTGTATGACGGGAAATGCAAGGGAAACTTTTATTTTTAATGAAAAAAATAAAATATTGTTACAGTTGAGACCTGCATGGCGCTGACGGCAGTAAAATATTTTTTGAAATATATTGTCAGCTTAAAATTTTATAATTTCCATATACTAAAAGTGCGGTCATAGGATTGCGCTTTTTTGCATAATTGTCTGAATGAGACAAGGAGGGATTTTATGGGCAATACAGCTGGCGATTTTTATAATCCTGCAATTGCAATGGCAGCCCGGAGCCTTTGGGCTTTTTCCCATAACAGTGAGAAGCAGTTTTTAGAGGAACTGTTAGAGAGCAAGGATGACATTGATGCGCGGGAGGTCATTGAACATATGGATGACTTTTCCTGCCGGGAAGAAATGGAACGCTTTGTGGAAAACTGTGAACCAGAAGACTAGTGCAGGAGAGGAGCTGTCCCGGAAAAATGAAAAGGTGGTTTTTCAGGACAGCTCCGGTACATATATGGTAAGTAAAAGTCCAGGCGGAGTTGTGTGAATATATAAAAGCTGAAATGTTAACTTTTTGTGAAAATCTGGTTGACAAATGGCAGGCGTGTGTGTATGATAGCAGATGAAATGTTAACCCGTAGAAATAAAACCGGTTAACAAATGAGAGGCGTAGAATGACGGATTTTTTAAAGCTTGCAGCCGGGCTGTCTGTATACAATGGCGGTGCATACAACGGCTATGTAATAGGCAGGGCAGACTGGGAGCTTTCTGGTAAAATTATAAGGGCTGTAAGCAAAATTCGGCGGGAAAGAAAAAATTATGTGGTTATGGATGTGACAGGATATGGAGCAAAACAGGAGGTAACCGGCAGACTGGCAGTGACCATGGTAAAACCGTTGGGAATTTCCAGGGAGGAGACCGAAGCGTCGGAAGCCGGAAAGGAAGAAGCTGCATTTTTGTTTACACAGGAGCAGGTGGACAGGTATCTTTTGACCGTGCGGGACACAAATCCAATCCACAGGGGAAACACTGCGGTGGTTCCGGGGCTGCTGCTGGTGGATTTCTTACTACAGCGGGAAGTGCCTGTACAGAAAATACGTTTTGTGGAACCGCTTCCGGTGGGAACGGCATTTATTGTGGAGACTGGGACGGAAGGTGTCCGTATTCTGTCGGTGAACCGGAAAATTTGCTATGCAAAATCATAATACATAGTGAGGAGAAAAATCATGAACGAGAAAAAAATGAAACTATCTACGACACAGATTACCAAGATTGCGTTGATGACAGCATTTGTCAGCGCAGCTTCTTATCTGAGAATTCCGCTTCCGTTTTCCGAGGCGGCAATTACCGGACAGACGCTGGCGGTGAATCTGGTCGCATTGATTTTATCACCGGGAGAAGCATTTGTTACGTTGCTGTGCTACTGGCTGCTGGGAGTAGTGGGAGCTCCGGTTTATGGCGGTGCGGCGGGTCCAGGTAAAATGTTTGGTCCGGCGGGTGGATATTTTGCTGCCTTTATGTTGGCGGTGGTTTTGATTGCCAAGTTAAGAGGAACGAAGTATAATATTATCAGATATGCACTTGTCACAATCTTAATTGGAATCCCGGTTATTGATGGTATTGGTTTTCTCTGGATGAAGGTGGCTGCCGGTATGACATGGAAGGCGGCCTTTCTGGCAGGCTTTTTACCGTTTATCCCGTTAGACATTGTTAAATGTATTGCAGCGGTACTGCTGGCAAGACCGGTACAGAGCGCTTTTTATGCAATTGAGGGAAGCTCGGGAAAGGCGCCTAAGGCAGCAGCCTGAGGAATATGGGAATCTCCGTTTGTGGCATATGTGTAATTGGGAAGCAGGAGATTTATATGGACAAGGTAGGCATTATTGGTGGTCTGAGAAGTTATATTGGCATAGAAAACGGAATGTACAGGCATATCAGCGCAGAGCAGTTAGGGGCGGTTGTGTTACGGCAGGTGGTTGACCGATATCAGCTTCCGCTTCGGGACATTGACTGGGTAATAGCAGGCAACAGTGTAGGCGCTGGAGGAAATTTGGCGAGATTAGCTATGTTAGAGGCTGGGCTGCCGGGGGAGATTCCTGCGCTTACTGTGGATGTGCAGTGCGGTTCAGGTCTAGAGGCGATAGCCATAGGGGCGGCAAAGATTGAAAGCGGACTGGCGGAGATTGTCATTGCAGGAGGAATGGAAAGCTGTTCCACGAAGCCAGTGCGGATGCGAAGCCGGAATCACCCGGATTATGTGCTGGAACAGAACGGAGATAAATGTGCTTTGTCTGCCAGAGCTGCTGACAATGAAAATGTGTATTGTGTGGCAAAGTTTGCACCGGGCAGACCGGATGAGCTTGCTATGCTGCGAGGTGCAGAAAATGTGGCAGAGCTTTGGAATATGGATATACAAAGACTGAATCAATATGTGATTACCAGTCATAAAAGGGCGGCTAAGGCTGCGGAAAACAGGGAACTGCAAAATGTGATTGCAGCTCCCTGTTCTTCGTGCGATGAGGGGATACGCCCGGGAATGTCGGAACGGCTGCTGGAACGGCTTCCGGCGTTGGTTCCAGGAGGAAGGTATGTGACGGCAGGGAATGCCTGTTTAACCCATGATGGGGCAGCCTTTGTGGTATTGTGTTCGCTGAACTATGCTAGAACCCATGGTCTGGAAAATGCGGCGGTCGTTGAGGATGTGGTGTCTGCGGGAGGGACTCCTGAACGCAGTCCGGAGAGTATAATACCGGCGGTTGATAAGCTGTTACGGCGCAATTGTCTGACGGCAGACCGGATTACAGCGTGGGAGTGCAACGAGGCCTTTGCGGTAATTGATTATCTGATGGAAGAGAAGTTTGGATTGATAGGAGAACGGCTCAATATATTTGGAGGCGCCCTGGCTTATGGACATCCCTATGGAGCTTCAGGAGGAATTATTACCCTGCATTTAATGGAGGCTTTAAAGAATCTGAATGCGCCGGACCGGGCACGGCACAGGTATGGTATTGCGGCGGTGGCGGCGGCAGGTGGGATTGGAACCGCTATGCTGCTCAGAAGATAAGAGTATATAGGCGTTTGCGAAACTATGATTTTGAAACCAGAGAGTTTCGCAATCACCTAAGGAAGAGTATAAAATGGAAGGAATGCTGGCTGCTCATGAATTACAGAGATATGCTGGAAAAACAAAATCCGGACAAAATTATAATAATAGAGGATGGAAATACGGTGACCTATGGCCAGATGTTAAAGCTGGCGGAGCAGGAGAGGAAAGGGTTGAAGAAGGAGGGACTTGCCTTCATCCGGCGCAGAACCATTGTGGAGGAATTGGCGGCATTTATCGCCTGTCAGGGAAGTACCAGTGTGCCGGTGCTTATTTCAGATATGGTATCGGAAAGGGATATGGAGACACTGAAAGGAACAGAGGTTCCGGAATATGCCGTAATGGGAGTTGTGACATCTGGAACTACTGGAGGACATAAGGTGCTGTTTCGCACCTATGAGAGCTGGGCAGATTTTTTTCCATGCCAGAATAAGATATTTTCCATGACGGGAGATACGGTTTTGTTTGCCCAGGGTTCCCTTGCGTTTACTGGGAATTTAAATCTGTATATGGCGTTGTTTTCAGTGGGGGGAATAGTGGTGGCAACGAAACGGTTTGAGCCCCGGTACTGGTATTCCCTGATTCAGGAATATGGAGCGGACACCATTTATCTGATTCCGGCAAAAATGTTTGCGCTTTGCAGGGCAGTAAAAAGTCCCTGTACCGGGGTAAAGTATTTTGTTACAGGCTCCCAGTCCTTTGGCAGACAGGAGCTTAACCGGGTGAAGAAATGTTTTCCCAAAATGGAGGTGACCCTGTACTATGGCTCTAGCGAAGCAAGCTATATCACCTATCTCCACGGGAAGGACATGACGGAGGATTCTTCATTGGTGGGATGGGCATTTCCCCAGGTAGAGGTGACCATACGGGAGAATGTATTTTATGTGGACAGTCGGTGTGGTATCATTGGAATGGAGCATCCTTTCTGCACAAATGATTTGGGGCATATGGATGCAGAGGGGAAATTTTATTTTGACGGCAGACAGGATGACATGTTGAATGTAAATGGAAGAAAGTGCTCAGCCTATGTTATTGAGCAGGCCATACGGAAAGAGGTGGATGTATTGGAAATTATGGTAAAGACTGAGCGGGAAATGGATAAGGATGTTTTGGTGGCATTTTATGAAAGAAGGGAGAAATTTGCAGCTGTGGCAGATGTGAAGAAAAGCTTGAAGCGGGTATTGCCGGAGCAGCAGATTCCAAAGAAATTTATTCATGTAAAACAGCTGCCCAGAACGGACAGTGGAAAAGTAAAGAGAAATTTCTAATCAGGGAGGCGGCAATGCGGTTTATACATTTAGCAGATTTGCATATCGGTAAAAAAGTAAATGAATTTTCTATGTTAGAGGATCAGAGATATGTGCTGGAGCAGGTGCTTGACACGGTGGAACAGACAAAACCGGACGGAGTCATTCTGGCAGGGGATATCTATGATAAGGCAGTTCCTCCGGCGGAGGCAGTACGGCTGCTGGACTGGTTTCTGACAGAGCTTTCCGAAAGAAGGCAGCCGGTCTATATGGTAAGCGGAAATCATGACAGTGGGGAGCGTCTTGCCTTTGGGGCGGATTTGTTAAAGCAAAGCAGGATATATGTATCTGCACTATATGATGGTACATTGGAGCCGGTTGTACTGGAAGATGATTATGGAAAACTGAATCTGTATCTCCTGCCCTTTGTGAAGCCGGTGCATGTAAGAAGAAGTCTGTGCCAGCAGGAGGAAGCCGGTGCGGAGCTGGAGGAGATACAGACCTATCAGCAGGCGGTAGAGACAGTGCTGAAGCACGCGGATATTCATGCCAGTGAGCGGAATGTATTGGTTGCCCACCAGCTGGTTACAGGCGCATCAAGATGTGATTCAGAAGACCTGTCAGTGGGAGGATTGGATAATGTGGACGCTTCCTTATTTAAGGATTTTGATTATGTTGCATTGGGACATATCCATGGTCCTCAGAGCATGACAAGGGATTCCATCCGCTATGCCGGAACTCTGTTAAAATATTCCTTTTCCGAGTGTGAGCATGAAAAATCTATTACCTTAGTGGAAGTGAAGGAAAAGGGAAATGTGTCCGTTGAGACGATACCGGTTGTGCCAAGGCATGATATGCGGCAGATAAAGGGCAAGTATGAAACACTGATGGCAAGGGATTATTATAAAAACAGTGACAGAGAGGATTATCTGAAGGTAATCCTGACGGATGAGGAGGAGCTTCCGGAGGTTATGGGAAGATTGCGCACCGTATATCCCAATATTATGAAGCTGGAATATGAAAATACCAGAACAGGGAGCAGCAGGGACGTGCAGATGGAGGAAACAGCTGTCGGTAAAAGTCCGATGGAATACTTTATGGAATTTTATGAGATGCAGAATAATCAGCCTATGACACCAGAACAAGGCCGGATAGTGGAAGGTATGATGGAGCAGATATGGGAGGATGACAGATGAGACCGGAAAAATTAATTATTTCAGCATTTGGCCCTTTTGCGGATGAGGTGACCATCGATTTTTCAAGGCTTGGTACGCAGGGACTTTATCTGATTGCCGGTGATACCGGTGCTGGAAAAACTACTATATTTGATGCCATAACCTTTGCTCTTTATGGGGAGGCAAGCGGGGATTACCGGCAGAGTAACATGTTCCGGAGCAAATATGCCGGTGCAGATACAAAAACCTTTGTGGAGCTTACCTTTTCCTATCAGGAAAAACAGTATAAGGTATGGAGAACCCCGGAGTATCTGCGTCCTAAGGCAAGAGGAGAGGGAATGACAACCCAGAAGGCGGAGGCGGTACTGGAGTATTCTGATGACAGACAGCCGGTGACAAAGGCTTCGGAGGTGACAGAAGCGGTTACCCGGATTATCGGATTAGACAAAAAACAGTTTACACAGATTGCAATGCTGGCACAGGGAGAATTTCGGAAATTGTTAATGGCGGGTACGAAGGAACGGGAGGCTATTTTCAGAGACATTTTCTGCACCGGGCAATATAAGGCTTTACAGGACAGATTAAAATCAGAATTTTTGCAGAATACTAAGCTGTATCAGCAGCTTATGCAGAGGATAAAACAGTTTGCAGAGGGAATCCGGTGCGACGGTGCTTCTGCTTGTTTCCCGGAATGGGAGCGCCTTAAAAATGCGGAAGGGCTGGTGCCAAGGGAAGACCTGATGGATTTGCTGGAGGATATTCTGGCAGAGGATAAGAAGCGGGTTCGGGATTATGAAAAGGAAATCCGGACGTCACAGAAAAGCCTTGCAGAGCTGGACAAGAGAATTGGTGCGGTATCAGAGCTTGAAAAGGCAAGAAGGAATCTGGAAAAAACAGAGCGCACCATCGTATCCTTACGGCAGGAGGCAGAGAAGAAAAAATGGGAGGCGGATAATGCTGCCAAAGAAGCGGAGAAATGTAAGGAAATATCGGCACAGCGAATCCGAATTACAGAAAAGCTTGTGGATTATAAAAGACAGTCAGAACTGACAGAACAGATTGCAGGAAAAGAACAGGAGTTTCTGATATGGAAAGGGAACCAGCAGAGGGCTTTGGAGAAAATGGAGGAAAGTGGCAGACAGATTGCGACCCTTAAGGAAACCATGGAGAGGGAAAAGGATGCTGGAAAAAAGAGAGTACAGGCGGAAGCAATACTTTATAGGGCAGAGACTCATTTTGCGGCAGTTACCGGGCTGGAAAAAAAGCAGAGGGAATACAGAACACAGCAAAAGGCAGCCGGGAAGGCAAAAAATCTGTATAGGGAAAAGGCAGAGCAATGTGAGAAGCTTAGACAGAATTTTTTGAGAAAGGAGAGGCTGTTTTATGATGCCCAGGCAGGTGTTCTGGCAAAGACCTTGAAGGAAGGAGCTCCTTGTCCGGTGTGTGGTTCTAAAAGCCATCCTCATCCGGCACCCTTCCATAAAGAAGTACCTTCTAAGGAACTGCTTGACGAAGAGAAAGGAGAGCTGGAGGCATTTGAAAAGGAAAGAGAAGAACTCAGTATGAATGCGGGAAGGCAGGAGGAGAAGCTTAAGCATATGGAGCAGGATATCTGGGAAGAGATAAAAAAGCTGCCCGGGGCAGAAAAAACGGCAGTGGACGGTTCCCCAACAGCAGTGGATTGGAACACTCTATCCATGGAAGGACTGGAGTCCTTTGTGAAGCGGCAGAAATGTGTTTTGGAAGAAAAAATAGATTCTTTAAATACCGCGCTGAAGGAATATGGGCAGCGGGAGAGGGGTTATATGGAGGCGGCAGAAGAACTGCTGCAGGTTACAAAAACCCGAGAAGAGCTGGAAAAGCAGAACTATGCCTGCCAGGAGCAGCAGACAAAGCTTGAGAGCTGCCTGGAACAGTGGAGAGAGCAGCTGGCAGAACTTACAGGAAGCCTGCTGTTTGAAAATGAACCGGCTGCCAGGACAGAGCTTACCCGGCTGGAGAAAGAGGAGGAGCATCTGGAAAAAATGGCGAAAGCATCGGCAGAGGCATTTACGAAATGTGAGAGTGCTCTAAGGGAACAGGAAGGACAAAAAAAGGTACTTTTAAAACAGCTGTCAGCCGGTGGACAGCAGGATTTGGAAACTTTGAAGCAGGAACGCAGGGAAATTGACGCAGAGCAGAAACGAAAGCAGAGCAGTAAGGAAAATATAGCCTCTCGATGTCAGGTGAATCTGGATATCAGAGACAGGCTTCAAAAGGAATGGATGCAGCTGGAGGAAACAGAAAAAGGATACCAGATGATGAAAGCTCTGTCCGATACGGCAAACGGTGGATTAACAGGCAGGGATAAAATTATGCTGGAAACTTATATTCAGATGACTTATTTTGACAGGATTCTGACCAGGGCGAATATACGTCTGTTGAAAATGACAGACGGACAATTTGAGCTGGTGCGGAAGAAGGGTGCCAGCAATCAGAAAAGCCAGTCCGGGCTGGAGTTGGATGTAATGGACCATTATAATGGTTCAGTCAGAGGTGTGCAGACTTTGTCCGGTGGGGAATCCTTTATGGCGTCCCTGTCCCTGGCGCTGGGGCTTTCGGATGAGATTCAGATGGCTGCCGGGGGAATACGGCTTGACACCCTGTTTGTGGACGAGGGCTTCGGCTCGCTGGATGACGAGACCCTTTCAAAGGCAATCCGGGTTCTCGGAGGATTGACGGAGGGAAAACGCCTGGTGGGTGTGATATCTCATGTGACAGAATTAAAACAGTGTATTGATAAGCAGATTATAGTTAGAAAAAATCGTACAAAAGGCAGCACGGTCTGCATAGAATAAGCAGGAAGGGACTGGTATGTAATATGAAAAAGCAGGGAATTATTTTTGATATGGATGGTACGTTATGGGATTCCGCAGAAGGTGTGGCACAATCCTGGAACAGGATTGTTGCACAGGAATATACACCGGACAGAGTGATTACAGCGGAGGAAATTCAAAGTGTTATGGGTAAAACCATGGATAAGCTGGCAGAAGCGCTTTTTCCGGAGCTTCCGGAGGCGCAGAGGCTGGAACTGCTGGACCATTGCGGTGCATATGAAAATGAATATCTCAGAGAACATGGCGGAATTTTATATGATGGGTTGGAAAATACGTTAAAAAGGCTTTGTGCAGAATATCCTCTGTATATTGTGAGTAATTGTCAGAGTGGTTATATAGAAGCTTTTTTGGAACATTATGATTTTGACCATTATTTTGAGGATATAGAATGCTATGGTAACAATGGATTAAAAAAAGGTGACAATATTCGCAGACTGGCAGAACGGAATGACCTTACGGATTCGGTTTATGTGGGGGATATTCAGGGAGACTATGATGCCAGCAGGGAAGCGGGAGTAAAATTTATTCATGCTGCTTACGGCTTTGGAACAGTGGCAGAGGATGTTCCGGCGATTTGTTGTATTGCAGAGCTTCCGGAGCGTGTAAAGGAAATTTTTTCATGAATTGTTTTTATAAAAAATTATAATTTTCCAAATTCACGCATACATTCCTCCTTTTGACAAATACTATGACTATCTTTGGAATGTCCATTGCAATTGTGCAGTGAAAGCCTTTTGCAGGAGATGATGTTCCATTATCTAATTACAATAAATGGAGGAATTGATGCATGAAAGCAACAGGAATTGTACGCCGTATAGACGAGCTTGGCCGTATCGTGGTGCCAAAGGAGATTCGGAGAACTCTCCGGATTCGGGAAGGAGACCCTCTTGAAATTTTCACGGATAAAGATGGTGAGATTGTTCTTAAGAAATACTCGCCAATTGGCGAGCTTAGTATTTTTGCCCAGGAGTATGTAGATGCAACAGCACAGATTCTGGGATGTCCGGTATGTGTGACTGACAGGGACCAGATTATTGCAGTATCCGGAATGCCAAAGAAGGATTTGATAGGAAAGCCGCTCCATAAAGAATTGGAAGAAGCCATTAATGACCGGGAGGCAATCATGGCGAAAAGAGGCGAGAAGAAATATATCCAGATTACCGGGGAAAATGATGATATTTATGAGGGACAGATTGTCCAGACCATTATCTGTGAAGGAGATGCGATTGGCTCTGTCATTATACTGAATAAGGATGGCAGGAATCCTCTTACAGACACAGAACGTAAAGCCGCCATCATCGCAGCAAACTTTTTAGGGAAGCAGATGGAGGGGTAAAGTTACCATAAATTCAGAAAAATCAAAAGATTTTCCATTTTTTGGAAAAAGGTCAGAATGAAAGAAAAAGGAAAAAATGCACAAAAAAAATGTCGGAATATGTAGAAAACATACAACAGGGAGTGGCAATTTGAATAGATTTTAGGGAAATTCTTTCTGGAAAATTCTACTATTTTGTACAAAAAAACTAAGAATATGGCTATTTGCTTGACAAATATGGGGTAAACGAGTATAACTACTACTAGGACTTGCCTGTTGGAGGCAAGGATTTAAAGCAATACTATATAATATTTAAGAGGAGGAACTATTCCTATGAACAAAACAGAGTTAGTAGCAGCTATCGCTGAGAAGACTGAATTATCTAAGAAAGACGCTGAGAAGGCATTAAAGGCTTTCACTGATGTAGTAGCAGATGAATTAACAAAGGGTGAGAAAATCCAATTAGTTGGCTTCGGTACTTTTGAAGTGGTTGACAGACCAGCTAGAGAGGGTAGAAATCCTAAGACTGGAAAGGCTATGAAGATTCCTGCTTCTAAGGCTCCTAAATTTAAGGCTGGTAAGGCTTTAAAGGAAGTTGTTAACAAATAATTTGATTTTGTTAAATGTATAAAAGGGCTGTTGCTGAGAGCGACAGCCCTTTTATACGTTTGTCGTACAAAATGTTTTTATTCGGTTTGGGAAGGAGAATATATGAGGTTAGATAAATATTTAAAGGTGTCCAGAATTATCAAGAGAAGGACAGTTGCCAATGAAGCCTGTGATGCGGGCAGGGTAATGGTGAACGGTAGAATTGAAAAGGCCTCTGCTGACGTGAAGGTTGGAGATCGGATTGATATTGAATTTGGCAATAAAAGTGTAGCTGTTGAGGTTACACAGATTGCGGACTCCACAAAGAAGGAGGATGCAAAGGAGATGTTTAAGTATCTGTAATTCGGTAGCATTTTTCAGTCTTCCCTGTCATAAGATAGGATTACAAGAAAATTTTATCTGGCAGGGAGGGTGATTTCATGGAAGAGGCTCGTAATATAAAGGGACATAAGATTACGTTAAATAACCGTGGTTCAGGGCTGGTTACCGGGGTAAATGCGGTGATTTCCTTTGACCCCAATGAGGTTTTATTAGAGACGGAGCAGGGTATGCTCTTGGTTAAGGGGACAGACTTAAATGTAACAAAGCTCACTCTGGACAAGGGAGAGGTGGAGGTTGACGGAAGAGTAGATTCCTTTACCTATTCCGATTTAAAGCCGGGACTTAAGGGTGAGAATGGATTGTTTAACCGCCTTTTTAAGTAGGTGGCGGTATGGCTGATTTGATATATGACGAAGTGGAACTGTTTACTGTCTGTCTGTTGCTGGGTGCAGCGTTAGCGGCTGTTTATGATGGGATACGGATTTTTAGAATGTTATTCCGGCATTATGACTGGTTGGTGGATGTGGAGGATTTGGTTTACTGGATTCTGACGGGCTGGCTGGTTTTTAAAACTTTGTTTTATTATAACCGGGGGGCGCTCAGGGGTTATGCTTTTCTGGGCCTGTTTCTAGGCGTTGTAATTTATATGCTGACCTTAAGCCGCTTGTTTTTGTTTTTTGCGGAAAAGGTGCTGCCATACTGGAACAGGGCGAAGGGCTGTTTGAAGAAGCCGTTTGTTATATTTATGAACTTTCTGAGAAAAGCATTGAAAAATATAGCATCAGAGGTTAAAATGGCAGTAAAAGGAAGATAAGTGTAAGATTAGAAACAGGTGATGGGTTGAGTACGAGAAGAAGGAAGAAGAAAAGAAAACAAAACAAAAGGGGTCTCTCCATTATAGTGTTTGTGGTAGTTGTTTTTTGTCTTTGCGTGGGACTGCGGACAGCCGGTTTAAAAAAACAGAGTGCAGAGCTTGCAGAAAAGCAGGAATTACTGGAAAAACAGATTGACAGCGAGAAGCAGCGGACCAAGGAGTTGGAAGAGCTTGAAAAATATATGAAGACAAAGAAGTATGTGGAGGATATGGCTAAGGAAAAGCTGGGTCTGGTTTATCCGAATGAGATTTTAATTGAGCCGGAAAATAAATGATAATAAAGTGTCGTAAGTTGCGCATTGCAGCATCTTAAACTGACAATTTTTGTACAGAGGCATCTCTATAATTTATCCCACTTTGAATGGGAGGGATGCGTTATGCAATATCGGATAGAAAAAATAGGGATACATATCCTGGCATTTTTGGTGGCAAGATGCCAGCTGTTTGGGATGTATCCTTTTGTTGTTCCTTTTTTTATGGCAGCATATTTACAAGAGCAAAGCTCTATTGGATTGTTTGCCATGCTGGTTTTGGGGATTCTCAGCCGATTGGAGGCTGTGGCGGCTGTAAAATACAGTCTCATATTGCTGGTGCTTTTGGTTACCTTAAACAGGACGGACAGGCAGAAGATTTTTGAAAATAACTACCAGATTGCATTGGCCTCTGGTGTCCTGCTGTGGGCTGTGGGTATGCCCTACGGCTATCTGGTGACGGGAAAGGATATCAGTTTGGTCTATGCGCTGTTGGAGGGCATTATTGCATCCTGCGGCATTCTGGTCTTTGAGCAGGGATTTGTGGCACTGCGCGTGGGAACCAGCCGGATGTTTGCAACGAATGAGAGGTTTGTGGGAGTATTTTCTCTGCTGGTGGCAGCATTGTTTGGATGTCCTTTGATAAAATCACCAGTTAATCTTTTGTTTGTTCTCTGCGGATATCTGCTTTTATATAATACCTACCGGTTTGAAGGCAGTGTTGGTATGGCAACGGGCAGTATTACCGGTCTGGTGCTGGCAGTTCAGACAGAACATATATCGTGGCTGGCTGTGATGATTCTTTTATCCAGTGTGATTGTTATTCTGCGGGAATTGGGAAGGGCCGGGGTATTGCTTGCCTTTCTGGCAGGTTATATCCTGCTTGGCTTTTTATATGACAGGAGTCTGCTGACTTCGGACATGCTGGTAAGTGCACTGCTGGTTTTGGTGTTATTTGTGGGAACTCCGGCGAAATGGCTGAAGCGGGCTGTCCAGTTTAAGGACGGAAAAACCGGATATTCCCAGGACCTTTTAATGCAGGAGGTTACAAAAAGTAAAATAAATGATTTTGGACAAGCATTTCTGGCTATGGAAAAAATGCTGGAGCTTCATGAACAGGAGAACACGCCGTCTATACCAAATGGGCTTAGCAACATGTACTTAAGCGGAGACGGCATTTCCCTTCTGAATGCTGTGGAATCCCAGAGCAACCGCCTTTTGGAAATGCGGCATAATTTTGTGAGACAGCTGGGGCAGATTGGGGAGATTATAATGTCATTTCAGGGCGAGCTGTGGTCGCAGTCAGTGAAGGCAGAACTGTTTGAGGGAAGAGTTACAGAGAGCTTTGGGCGAATCGGTGTTTTCGTCACAAAAGCAGTTCTTGTAAAGAATAAAGATGATATGCTGGAGGTTTATGTGGGGTGCTCTCTGGATAAAGAACAGGTTGTGACTGGGGACATGCTGGCGGAACGCATTAGCAGGCTGTTGTCGAAAAAAATGGTTTGCCTGAACCGCGGAGACGATACGGTTGGCAGAGAGGAGAGCCGGTTTTCTTTTGCAGAAGAGGGGAATTTTATGCTGACCACCGGGGTGGTGAGAAAGAACCGGGTGGGTGAAGAGCTCTGTGGTGATAATTTTTCGGTGACAAAGGTGGATGTGCAAAAAGCAGTGTTGATGCTGTCGGACGGAATGGGGACTGGAGAAAGTGCATACCTGAAAAGCGGACAAATTGTGGAGTTGTTGGAGCAGCTTCTGTCGGCAGGCTTTTGCCGGGAGCTGGCAATTGAACTGTTGAATTCTTTTATCAGTTTTCTTGCGGATGGGAGTATTAGTACAACTCTGGATTTGACAATGATTGATTTATATTCGGGAATGGCAGATTTTATTAAGCTTGGTGCTTCCACCACATTTATTAAGAGGAAGGACCGGGTAGAATGTATCCGTTCCACATCGCTTCCGGTGGGTGTATTAGAGCAGGTTGAATTTGACACCTGCGCCAGAAGGCTTTATCATGGGGATATTATCATTATGATTAGTGATGGCGTACTGGATAGTATTATTTTTGAAAATAAGGAAACCTATCTGGCAGATTTGATTGCGTCCGTTAAAACAAATAATGTACAGTTAATGGCAGAATGCATAATGAAAGAAATTGAGACGATGCAGCGGGGAAGCCTAAGGGATGACAGTACCATTCTGGTGACGGGTATATGGGAACGATAAACGATTTTACGGGTGATAGACATGGTGAAAAAAGCATATGAGTTTATGAAGGAATATCATATGATTGGGATGAATGACAGCATAGTTATGGGAATTTCCGGCGGGGCGGATTCCGTAGCTATGCTTTTGGTGCTTTGTGAGTTAAAAAAACAGTATAATTTGTCACTTTTTGCGGTACATATCAATCATGGAATACGGAAAGAAGCACCGGATGATGCGGATTTTGTAAAAAAACTCTGTGAGATGCAGGGAATACCGTTCTATTTGTTTGAAGCGGATATTCCGGCTCTGGCAGCTGCACAGGGAAAGTCTGAGGAGGAGATGGGAAGGGAATACCGCTACCGCTGTTTTTTTGATGTTGTGAAGCAGGTGGGGGCGGATACTCTGGCGGTGGCACACCATAAGGGTGACCAGGCAGAAACAGTTCTGTTTCATCTGGTACGTGGAACGGATTTATCCGGTGTGACGGGAATCCGTCCAGTAAATGAGGTGAGAATGCCGGGGGAAACTTCTGTAATCCGGGTAATCCGTCCTATGCTGTGCTTTGAGAAGCGGGAGCTTACCAAATGGCTTGTGGAACGGAAAACCGGCTGGCGGGAGGATGCCACCAATGGAGATAATGTCTATATGCGGAACAAGCTGAGAAATCAGGTGGTTCCGCTTTTAGAGGAGGTAAACAGCAGGGCGGTATCCCATATAGCAGAGTTTGCAGATACCATGGCAGAATATGAAGCGTTTTTTCAGCATATGGTAGAGGAATATCTGGAAACAAATGTATATTTCACGGGTGAAAAGGGGGACGCCTGTGAGGTGGAGCGCAGCAGCCTCCTTGGCAAAGACCCTGTATTTGTTCGTACTGTGTTATATGAAATGCTGGTCCGGGTATGCCATATGAAAAAGGATATTACAAGGGAGCATATTAAGGCATTGTATCAGCTGCTGGCAAACCAGAGTGGGAAAAAAGTCATACTTCCCTATGAAACGGAGGCTGTTATATCGTATGAAAAGCTGATAATTCGGAAATGCTTTAAAGAGAAGCCAGGCAATTGGATACGGGAGATTTCACTAACGAACCATTTATTTTTTGGCAGGATGGCCTCCTGGACAGTTTTGCTGCCTTTCGGGGGAAGGCTTTTCCTGGAAATCATAGCAGCTTCGGAAATGCCGGCCGGGGAAAGAAAAAAACTGCTGCTGGATGCGGGAAATTCTAAAAATAGCTATACGAAGTTCTTTGATTGTGTTACAATAAAAGATACGTTATATATACGGACGGTGGAAAGTGGAGATTATTTTGTGATGAATGAGGCTGGCAGCAGAAAAAAACTGTCACGGTATTTTATTGATACAAAAATATCGAAAGACTGCCGTGAGCGTGTAATTGTACTGGCCGTGAATCAGGAGGTGCTATGGATAATTGGTGACCGGAGGTGCGAGGGTTTTAAGGTAACGGAGGATACGCAATATATTTTAAAGGTGACATACGAAGGAGAGAAAAATGAAGGAGCAGATTAAGGTAATGATTTCCGGGGAAAAAGTAAATGCCCGTATCTGTGAATTAGCACAGCAGATTAACGAGGATTACGCAGGAAAGGAATTACATCTGGTAATAATTTTAAAGGGAAGTGTATTTTTTGCCTGTGAGCTGGCAAAAAGAATTACGGTACCGGTTACTATGGACTTTATGACAGTATCTTCCTATGGAGACGGAATGGTATCTGCAGGCAAGATTACAGTAAAGAAGGAGCTGGATGAAGATATTGCAGGAAAAGAAGTTTTAGTGGTGGAGGATATTGTGGATTCGGGAAATACCCTGTTTCATTTGAAAAAGCTGCTTTTGGGAAGAAATCCGGCAAGCTTTAAAATTATTACTCTGTTAGACAAACCGGACCGCCGGACGGCAGATATCCAGACAGATTATTGCGGTTTTGAGATTCCGGATGAGTTTGTGGTGGGCTATGGCTTAGACTATGCACAGAAGTATCGGAATCTTCCATATATTGGAGTAATACAAAATTAAACGTAAAAAGGAGCATGATATGAACAAGAACTTGAAAAGAAGTCTGATTTCTTATGTTGTATTTTTTGCACTGATTCTGGGAGTACTTTACCTGATACAAAGCGGAAATCAGAATGTGGATTTAACCTACACAGAGGCGGATTTTATGAAGGACATGGAAAAGGGGAATGTGCTGGCAGTTTATGTTCAGCAGAATGCAGAAGTGCCAACGGGTACGGTGCAGCTGACTATGAAAGACCGTTCTGTGATTCGTTTCTATGTTACAGATGTGAATGATTTTCAGGATATTTACAATCAGCTGACGGAAGACAACGATTTAGATGTCGGCTTTGAAATGAGTGATGTGGTAAGACCAAGCTTTCTGGAGAAAATGCTGCCGTATATTATTGGTTTAATTGCCCTTGTAATTGTAATGATGATGCTTGCCGGAATGCAGGGCTCGGGCAGCGGCGGCGGTGCTATGATGAATTTCGGGAAAAGCAAGGCGAAGATGACTTCGGAGGGGGATAATAAGACGACCTTTGAAGATGTGGCAGGTCTGCAGGAGGAAAAGGAGGATCTTGAGGAGGTTGTTGATTTCCTTAAGAATCCAGGTAAGTACGTAGAGCTGGGAGCCAGAATACCGAAGGGCATTTTACTGGTGGGTCCTCCTGGAACAGGTAAAACCCTGCTGGCAAAGGCAGTGGCAGGAGAAGCGCATGTACCGTTTTTTACAATATCCGGTTCTGATTTCGTGGAGATGTTTGTAGGTGTGGGTGCCTCCCGTGTAAGGGATTTATTTTTAGAGGCAAAACGGAATTCTCCGTGTATTGTTTTTATTGATGAGATTGATGCAGTGGCAAGAAGAAGAGGCTCCGGTCTTGGCGGCGGTCATGATGAGCGTGAGCAGACCTTAAACCAGATGCTGGTGGAGATGGATGGTTTCTCTGTTAACGAGGGAATTATTGTTATGGCGGCAACGAACCGCGTGGATATTCTGGATCCTGCCATTCTGCGTCCGGGACGTTTTGACCGGAAGATTGCTGTTGGCAAGCCCGACGTTAAGGGAAGAGAGGATATTCTCAAGATTCATACAAAGAATAAGCCGTTAAGTGAGGGAGTAAATCTTGGCGAGATTGCGAGAACAACAGCCGGTTTTGCGGGAGCGGATTTGGAAAATCTGATGAATGAGTCGGCAATCTATGCGGCAAAGGATAACCGGAAATATATTGTCAAAGAAGATATTGATAAGGCATTTATTAAAGTTGGTATCGGGACAGAACGTAAATCCAGACTGGTGCCGGAGAAAGAGCGGCAGATTACCGCATATCATGAAGCAGGGCATGCGATTTTATTTCATCTGTTGGAAGGGGTAGGACCGGTCTATACGGTTTCTATTATTCCGACCGGACAGGGAGCGGCGGGTTATACAATGCCACTTCCGGAAAATGACAATGTGTTTAATACCAAGGGTAAGATTTTACAGGATATAAAGGTAAGCCTTGGTGGGCGTATTGCAGAAGAGATGATAATGGATGATATTACAACTGGGGCATCTCAGGATATTAAGCAGGCGACTGCTGCAGCAAGAGCCATGGTTGTGAAATATGGTATGTCGGAAGAACTGGGTTTAATCAATTACGAAACCGACAATGAGGAAGAAACATTTGTGGGCAGGGATATTGGACATCAGAGAATGCTGGGAGAACAGACTGCGGCAGCCATTGATAAAGAGGTAAAGCGCATTGTAGACGAATGTTATGCACAGGCAAGGGAAATTTTAGAGAAAAATGTGGACATTCTTCACAAGTGTGCAAAGCGCTTGTTGGAGAAAGAGCGTATTGACAGAGAAGAGTTTGAGTCACTTTTTAAAGAGGAGAATACCGGAGTTACAGGATTTTCTTTTGATTTATAGAATAATGCATAGCCGGGTTTGTTGAAAATGTACCATGAAAAAGCTGAATTTATGCAAAATAGACAAATGCACGATGAATTTGGCGATTTTTTACAAAAGTATTTGACTAAATGCACAAAAGAAATTTAAAAAATAAAAATTGTTTGTGAACACTTTTGGATTAAAATACGTATAATAATACTTGTAACCCCCCCAATACATTATATAGTTTTTTTGCTACACCCCATAAGTAACAAAAAAATACCTTCTCCAGAAAAGGGCAGTCGTTCGTTGGCTGTCCTTTTTACTTTATTCGTTTTTTTCATTGATATATTTTACAGAATAAGGTAAAATAAAAACGATATTGATATGGAGGTTTATTATGGGTTATTCGTTCAGGAACTATACCAATGCACAGAAAGTACAGGCTTATGTCTTTCAGAATAAGCCGGCGATTCGTTCCGATGCGTTATTTTGCGATGGTACGGGGGATTATAGAATACCGGCAGAGCCGATGCCGGGGGATGAGGTAATATTGAAATTCCGTACTGCAAAGGGCAATGTGGATAAGGTATTTGTCATTTGTGACGGAGAACGACTGGAAATGCGGGTGACAGAAACAGATACCGCATTTGATTATTATTCTGTAAAGCTTCCACAAATCGGGAAAGAGAAGTTAGAGTATTTTTTTGAAATACAGTCAGGCAATGCAGCCTGCTATTATAATAAAATTGGTGTTCAGACGGAAGTGAATCCTACTTATAATTTCAGTATTATGCCAGGCTTCACCACACCGGTCTGGGCAAAGGGTGCCGTTATTTATCAGATTTACGTGGATCGGTTCTGCAATGGCGATCTGAGTAATGATGTGCTGGATAATGAATATTTTTATATTGGAGACGCTACCAGGCGGATTACAGACTGGGATAAATATCCGGATGCTATGGATGTGCGGTGCTTTTATGGCGGAGATTTACAGGGAGTGATGAATAAGCTGGATTATCTGCAGGATTTGGGAGTAGAGGTGATTTATCTGAATCCGATTTTTGTCTCTCCGTCTAATCATAAGTATGACATCCAGGATTATGATTATGTGGACCCTCATTTTGGAAAAATTGTGAAGGATGAAGGAGAGTGTTTGGCAGAGGGGGATAATGTTAACAAAAATTCTATCCGTTATATTACCAGGGTTACCAATAAGGAGAATTTAGAGGCGAGTAATCAACTGTTCTGCCAGCTGGTAGATGAGATTCACAGGCGGGGAATGAAAATAATTTTAGACGGTGTATTTAACCACTGTGGCTCCTTTAATAAATGGCTGGACAGAGAACTGATTTATGAAAACCAGGAGGGGTATGAAAAAGGCGCTTATCCGGCTGCTGACAGTCCTTACCGCAGCTTCTTTAAATTCTATGATGAGAATGCATGGCCGTATAATTCCAGTTATGATGGCTGGTGGGGGCATGATACCCTGCCAAAGCTGAACTATGAGGATTCGGAAGAGCTATATCAGTATATTTTGAGAATCGGAAAGAAATGGGTCTCTCCGCCTTTCAATGTGGATGGCTGGAGACTGGACGTGGCAGCAGATCTGGGACATTCGGAGGAATTTAACCACAAGTTCTGGAGGGATTTTCGGAAGGTGGTGAAGGAAGCGAATCCGAATGCGATTATATTGGCAGAGCATTACGGAGACCCCTATAACTGGCTGCAGGGTGACCAGTGGGATACCGTTATGAACTATGATGCATTTATGGAGCCGATTACCTGGTTTTTGACCGGAGTTGAGAAGCATTCCGATGAATTCCGTGGCGATTTACTTGGAAATCCGGATGCGTTTATTGGGTCTTTGCGCCATCATATGAGCCGTTTTCACCAGCAGTCATTGGAGGTTTCCATGAATGAGCTTTCCAACCATGACCATTCCCGGTTCCTTACCCGCACAAACCGCAGGGTTGGCCGTACGCATACCTTGGGACCAGAGGCAGCAAATGAGAATATTAACAAGGGTGTACTGCGTGAGGCGGTTGTATTCCAGATGACTTGGCCGGGAGCACCGACCATTTACTACGGAGATGAAGCCGGTATGTGTGGCTGGACAGACCCGGATAACCGGAGAGCTTATCCGTGGACGAAAGAGGACCGGGATTTGATTTTATTTCATCGGGATATCATTAAGATTCATAAAGAGAATAATGTGTTGAAATATGGTTCTATGATGTTTCTTTATGGGGCGCATAAAGTAGTGTCATATGGGCGTTTTAGCAGAAAAGACAAAATGATTGTTATTCTGAACAATAATTATGAGGAAGTCCAGCTGCACCTTTCTGTAGACCGGCTGGGGATGCTGAATGGAGATGCATTGACACAGCTGATGCTGACAACAGAGGAAGGTTACAGTATGGAAGCCAAGACCTATCAGGTCGAAAATAATGAGTTGTTTATTGAGGTTCCGGGAATCGCCGCAATGGTGCTGAAGGCAGAGTAAAAAAGTGTTGATTTTTTTGGTGGGTTAAGCTATAATATCAAATTGGTTATAAACTATGGATGGATTCCCGAGAGGCCAAAGGGGACAGACTGTAAATCTGCTGCATATTGCTTCGGTGGTTCGAATCCACCTCCATCCATTTCGTGTCAGCCGAAGGTTAGTTGTAAGACGGAGCCGGATGGTCAGGCGTATGCTCCGGTGGGAGACAGTCGTGACACGGATTTCTCAATAGAGATGCCGGCGTGGCGGAACTGGCAGACGCACAGGACTTAAAATCCTGCGGGACTTATACTCCCGTACCGGTTCGATTCCGGTCGCCGGCATTTTCATTATCAATATCTATCTGGTAACAATCATCAATCAGAATATAATTGCAGCTGTATTTTTCACACATTTCAAGGTAATTTGCATTATCCGCAAGCACAGAATCCATGGTGCAGCATGTATCATCCATGCGCTGCTCGATTTCATTGGCGTAGTTTTTGATATCCGAAAAATGCTGTTCAATGTAATTTCTGCTCATTACAAGACAGTAATAACGAATTTCATTTAGATACTTGTCAGCAAAATCGTTTTTCCAGTGAAACGGAATGTAACAGCCCTCTACAATAAGATTTTGCTTATTCTCAATAGCAGTTTTTATCATTTCCCGGACAATCGGCCATAAATAGACTTCTAATTTGCCATCATCTTCCGGTGTCAATTCTGTATTTCCACTCCGGATTAATCCCATTTTCAACAAATCAATGGATAAATATGGATATTGGTATGTTTCAAGAAGTTTCTGTGCCAGTAAGGTCTTGCCTGTATGAGAAGCACCTGTAATCAAAATAATCATCGATTTTTCTCCATAAGATAATTTGTTAATATAATTCCGTTTCTGAGTATCTGTTGTTCCTTAATCACTTTATATCCTCTGCCTTCAAAAAATGGTTTCGCTATAATAGAGGCATGGGTAATGATTTTTCCCGTAATTGTTTGTTCCAATCTGTCGCAAATGGCGGAGGCAATACCTTTTCCCTGATAATCTTTATGAACAAACAACCGGTCAAGATAGCCTGTTTTATCCATATCTCCAAAGCCTGTAATAATTTTAGCATCAACTGCAACCATACAACAATGTTCTTGAAAGGATTGATTCCATTTTTGTAAATCTATTTTTCCGGTTGCCCATACATTTAATTGTTCTTGCGTATAATCTCGAGCGTTAATTGTATGAACAGTATTATAAAACAGTTCTGCTAATTCTTTGCAATCGGATGACTGGTATTTCCGGATAACCATTTCCTTCTCCTATAAGTCTCAGTTTGTCTCTCTGTTTTCGCAAAGATATTATATAGTGAAACCGCCCTGGTTTCAAGCATATATAGCAATATAATTTATTTAAAGTAAAAATTGAAATAGTTTAATATATTTTAGTTAAAATTAGATTAAAACATCTTGTATTCTCCTGAGAAATGTTTTAGAATAGCCACATCCGAATGATAATACATACAGGTAAAATATCCGGATAATAATTTGAAAAGAAAGTGGGAACGGTTATGGCTATCATTTATGATGAGGAAAAACAGGTTTTTGGATTGCAGACACCGCATGCTACCTATATGATGGGGCTGGCAGACGGTAAATATTTGGGGCACATTCATTTTGGAAAGAAAATAGAAAGCCTGGACGGGGCGTATTTGCTGAGGACGGAAGAGGCACCTTACGTTCCCTCCAAAAACAAAAGGGAAAAATGTTCTTTTTTGGATTCCTTTCCGATGGAGTATTCCTTTGGCGGTGTGGGGGATTATAGAGAAAGCTGCGTGGAGGTGCGAAGCACGAAGGGGCATCTGGGATGTGAGTTTGTCTATCAATCTCACGAAATAAAGGCTGGCAAGCCAAAACTGCCGGGTCTTCCGGCAACCTTCGGGACACCAGATTCCTGCGAGACCTTGGAAATTACTATGGTGGATGAGGTACTGAAGGTGAAGATGCTTCTTTCCTATAGTATTTTTACGGACTTAGATGTGGTGGCAAGAAGCGTACAGTTTCAGAATATAGGGGAAGAACCGGTCTATTTGGAAAAAGTGTATAGCGCTTGTCTGGATATGGACGACAGGGAATTTGAAATGCTGTCGCTTCACGGCTCCTGGGCAAGGGAACGGCAGATAGAGAGGAGGGCTCTTGGGCATGGTAAACAGATGGTGTCCTCCATAAGAGGGGAATCCAGTCATCAGGAGCACCCGTTTTTGGCGCTTTTGACGCCGGGGACGAACCAGGAGTCTGGCGAAGTGTATGGAATGCATTTTGTGTATTCTGGAAATTTTTTGGGGCAGGCAGAGCTGACCCAGTTTGATACAGTGCGCATGACCATGGGAATTCATCCTTACAATTTTCGGTGGAAATTGAATCCGGGAGAGGAATTTACGGCACCGGAGGTTGTTCTGGTTTATTCGGATAAAGGGCTTGGCGGCATGACGAGAACACTTCACGACCTTTACCGGAATCATTTAATCCGCAGTCCGTATTTACATAAGAAACGCCCGGTTCTGATTAATAACTGGGAGGCAACTTATTTTGATTTTGATACGGATAAGCTTCTTGCGATTGCCAGAGAGGCGAAGGAATGCGGTATCGAAATGCTGGTTATGGATGATGGCTGGTTTGGAAAACGGAATGCTGATAATTGCTCTCTGGGTGACTGGCAGGTAAATAGGGAAAAACTGCCGGGAGGTCTGGCTGATTTGGTGGAGCAGGTGAAGGACATTGGCTTATCCTTTGGAATCTGGTTTGAGCCGGAGATGATTTCGCCGGATTCCGGGCTCTACCGGACACATCCAGATTATGCCATCCAGATTCCGGGTAGAGAAGCATCGGAGAGCAGACAGCAGTATGTGCTGGATTTATCCCGGCAGGAAATAGTGGATTGTGTGTATGGGATGCTTGCGGCAGTGCTCAGAAGTGCAGATATATCCTATGTAAAGTGGGATATGAACCGTCAACTTAGCGATATGGGGAGCTTTGCCTTGGAACATGACCGGCAGGGAGAATTGTTTCACCGCTATGTGCTGGGAGTTTACCAGCTTCAGGAAAGACTTGTTACGGAATTTCCTAAGCTTCTTCTGGAAAACTGTTCAGGAGGCGGTGCGCGGTTTGATCCGGGAATGCTTTACTACAGTCCGCAAATCTGGTGCTCGGATGATACGGACGCTGTGGAACGGCTGCGCATCCAGGAGGGAACGGCTCTGCTGTATCCATTGTCTTCCATTGGCGCACATGTAAGCGACTGCCCGAATCATACGGTTGGCAGGGTGACGCCGTTTGAGACTAGAGGACATGTGGCGTTGGCGGGCACCTTCGGTTATGAGCTGGATATAACCAAAATACCACAGGAAGAGCGCTTGGCGATAACGGAGCAGATAAAGCTTTACCACAAATATAATGATATGGTACGGGAGGGAGATTATTACCGGATTGTTTCCTTTCGGGAGAACCATACCCATGACTGCTGGCAGGTGGTAAAAAAGGATAAAAGTGAGGCGCTGGTAACCTATGTACAGGTAATGGGAGAGGCAAATTATCACAGCCGGCGAATCTTTCTTCAGGGGCTTTTGCCGGAAGCAAGATACTGTTTGGAAGAGACTGGACAGGAATATACCGGAGAAATGCTGATGCATGGCGGTTTTCTGATACAAAGACCCTGGGGAGATGCACAGAGCAGATTATATCATTTTGTCAGAGTGGATGAGGGGGCGTAAGCCTCCTTTTCTTTTTTTGAGTTTCGTAATTACCTATTTGGGAGGAGGGTTTCCTGTATGGAAAATTATGACCCGATAGTCCTGCTACTGGATTCGTTTTTTTCGGTACAGGGCTGGAGTTGTGCCGTTTTCTCTTTTAAAAAGCTGGATAAAGTAATTCACATTTTCAAATCCTACCTGCCAGCTGATTTCGTTAATCTGAAGAGAGGTGTTCTGTAGAAGCTCCTTTGCGTGTTCTAAGCGGATGCTGTTGATATATTGCAATGGCGTAGTCTTAAGATATTTTTTGAAATCCCGACAGATTTGATATTTGTTGATATGGAAATGCCGGGATAATTCGTCCAGGGAAAAATGCTGGGCATAGTCTGTATCCAGAGTTTCTTTGAGCTGGATAAGCCAGGAGGGCATACCGGTATCGTTATAGGTGTCCTGGCAGACGCAGAGAAGATGGGTTAAAATTTCAGTTAGCAGTTTAGCATTTGTCAGTTCGGGATGATTAAAATTTTGCAGGATAATTCTTGTAAACAGCTGTGGAAAAAGAGATGCTTCCGGAAGCTTGATTACGGGGAGGGCAATCTGTGTATAAATGTCGTAATAGTAAAGAACCGGGTAGCCGTCAAAGAACAGCGCCTGAAATTTCCAAGGGGTGGAGCAGTGCAGGGTATATTCCGTGCGGCAGTCAATAAAAAGAAGGCTGCCTGCTGTAATGGGATAGGAATCATCTTCGTATTGGAGAAGAGCACTTCCGGAAAGAGAGTGTATGAGCAGGTAGGAATGAAAATGCTGTTGTGTATAGTGGGTGTTGGCAGGAAAGGATGTGGTTCCGGCAGCCTTTAAGTAAATTAAATGGTCTGCAGCCTGTATACTGTAGGGGATGGAAGGTGGAAGATAATCGGAAAGGGTTTTACCTTTCACGGAGACGGATTGGGAGGAAAGGGTATGTAAAAAGGTATTTTCAAAGCTCATAACAGATGGCCTCCTTTTTTGCTTGTTTAGAAATATTATGATATTCATGTTTGTTGTTTTGACAATCGTTTGTAACTTTTTGTCTGTCTCTTATACACATCTCCGAGCCCACGAGACACTCGCTAATCTCG
>ENA-UAKZ01000035-UAKZ01000035.1-human-gut-metagenome-genome-assembly--contig:-NODE-35-length-48393-cov-9.349539_pt1 | contig 48393 bp, 37 predicted proteins | sample MGYA00243693_ERZ654454 | MGnify/ENA primary metagenome ERZ654454 (study PRJEB26926, sample SAMN06164508) | human gut metagenome | biome: ENVO:00009003; feature: ENVO:2100002; material: ENVO:00002003... | reverse complement strand
TGTCGCTTCGCTTGCCCTGGGCTATGTGCTACATTGGGCCTTCAGCCCGCCCTTGCTAAATCCGAAACTCGAGTTTCTTATCAATCCAACGTTAACACAACAAGCAGTGTAGCGCATGGCATGCTTACTCGTTAACTTCTCAACTCATCAACTTTTCAACTTGTTAATCCCCCCCAATTCAGCTCCTGCCTTGCTTGAGATAGAGTGCGCCGAACTGGCAACGCAGGCAGTCCTTGCCATCGCAGTAGTGCTGGCGCAACTGTATGAGGGCCTGGCTGTCGGCAGCGTGGGCGGCCTTGATGCCAGCGCGCTCCCAGCAGCGGGTTATGTAGTTGCGCTCGGCGGGCAACTGCTCGAGCAGGGTGAAGGCGCGCTCGGCCAGGTCTTCGTCCATGCGCTGGCGGCCACAGGCAAAGAGCAAAGGCGACACGGTGTTGATGAGCAGCAGGTTGAGCGAGGAGGTTTGCAGGGTTTTGTCACTCTCGCGACTTTCCTCGCCAAAGGCGTAATGGGTGCGCCAGTAGTTGGTGACGCCTATCCTGAACAGGGCACGCAGGGCATCGAGGCCCGACGTTTCGGTCAGCAACGAGAAGTCGGCACGGCGCTCGCTGTAAAGGCGGGCCAGTTGCGACAGGCGCACATGCGGAAAGTTCTGCGGACGCAACCGCCCGAAACGCCACTGTGCATGGCTGATGGGGGTGAGGCCGAACTTGTGCTGCAAAAATGCGTACTCCGACTTGAGACGCATATAATAGCTGTCGCGACGCTCGGCCTTGACGAGGGTGTCGTCGAGCAGTCCGGCCTGGCCCATAAAGAAGGCTTCGACCTGGAACACGTCGTCGCGGTGCTTGCCTATCTGCTGCGGGTCGATGGTGAGGGCCCACTGCTCAAAGGCTTGGGCATTGGTGCCGAACCCGAAATTGCGCGCAAGGGTGATGAAAAAGGCACGCTCCCAGTCGCCACCCATGCGGTGCAGATATTGCTGCACACGGTCGGTTTTGCTCTCGAGCCGCTCTACCGTGAGGCGACTGAGCCAATTATGTACGGTGAGGGGAGGCACATGGGGTATGATGCGGTAGCAGGGCGGATAGGTTTCCTCATCTATCAGTGCCTGATAATTGTGTTGCAGATAGTCGGGCACGCTGAGCACCATTTGCGGCAACTGCTTGCCGTCGGCTGTGCGCACCTCGGCATCGGCTGCCGACACAATGTGTAATACGACATTGTTGTAGGCTGCATCGGTGTCGTGATGGTGGCGGAACCAGTCGCTCGAACGCTCGTGCACCTCGACATTGCCGGCCCACAGCATGCCGTTTATTTTGACTTTTGCGTTGAAAAAGTCTGGGCCGGAGTTGACCAGATTGTGCACGCCGGGGTCTATCACATCTACTGCTTGCCCGTCGGTGGTGGCAAGAGGCGCAAGGCCGTACAGGCGATGCTGCCAAACGTAATGGAGCAGGTATTCCATGAGTTGTTCCATATTGGTTAAACCAACAAAGGTAGGCTTTTTTTGAAATCCCGCAAACGGGGGAATGAGATAAATCAATAAAAACTCGTAATTTTGCCACAAATAATAATACAATCACAATACATGGAAACTGTATTTCACTACGACGTCGTTGTTGTCGGTGCAGGCCATGCCGGTTGCGAGGCGGCAAGTGCCGCTGCACGCATGGGGGCCAAAACGTGCCTGGTGACAATGGACATGAACAAAATAGCGCAAATGAGCTGCAACCCTGCCGTGGGCGGTATTGCCAAAGGGCAGATTGTGCGCGAAATTGATGCGCTCGGCGGACAAATGGGTGAGGTGACTGATGCCACGGCTATCCAGTTCCGCATGCTTAACCGCTCTAAAGGCCCCGCCATGTGGAGCCCAAGGGCACAGTGCGACCGCGCACGCTTTATTACTGAATGGCGACGCCGGCTCGAAAATACGCCTAACCTGAACATTTGGCAGGACGAGGTGACGGAGGTGATTGCCGAACACGGCGTGGTGAAAGGTGTGCGCACCATTTGGGGAACCACGCTCATGGCACGTGCCGTGGTGATTACGGCGGGTACTTTTCTGCGCGGCTTGATGCACATTGGTCGCAAACAGGTGAGCGGCGGACGATGCGCCGAACCTGCTGCGGCTTTCCTGACCGAAAGTATTAACAGCCTGGGCATTCGCTCGGCACGCATGAAGACGGGAACGCCTGTGCGCATTGACAAGCGTTCGGTGCATCTCGACGAAATGACAGTGCAGCCGGGCGAGACGGATTACCACCGCTTTTCGTACATCAGTCCGATGCGCCCGCTGCCGCAACTGCCTTGCTGGACTACCGACACCAACGCCGAGGTACACGAGGTGTTGCGTTCTGGATTGGCCGATTCCCCACTCTACAATGGCCAAATCAAGAGTATCGGTCCGCGTTACTGCCCGAGCATCGAAACTAAGCTTGTAACCTTCCCCGACCGTGATCACCACCCTTTGTTTCTTGAACCCGAGGGGGTGGAAACTAACGAGCTTTACCTGAATGGCTTTTCGTCGAGTCTGCCGATGAATGTGCAGATTGAGGCACTTAAGCGCATACCTTGTTTCCGCGACATTGTGGTGTACCGTCCGGGCTATGCCATCGAATACGACTTTTTCGACCCCACACAGTTGCACCACTCTCTTGAGACGAAGGCTGTCAGCGGCCTGTTCTTCGCAGGACAGGTTAACGGCACCACCGGATATGAGGAGGCGGCGGGCCAAGGTTTGATGGCGGGTATCAATGCCGCACTCAAGTGCACCGGAAGCGAGCCATTCGTGCTCCACCGCGACGAGGCGTATATTGGCGTGCTCATCGACGACCTTGTGACAAAAGGCGTGGACGAACCCTATCGTATGTTTACCTCGCGAGCCGAATACCGCATACTGCTGCGCCAGGACAATGCCGACATTCGCCTCACGCCTTATGCCGAAAAGTTTGGGTTGGCCACAGCGGAACGTTTGCAGCGTTTTCACGCAAAGAAAAACAAGATTGGCGAAATCATCGATTTTTGCAAGCAGTACCCCATCAAACCAAACGACATCAACGCCTTTCTTGAAGAGGTGGGCACTACCCCACTCCAGCGCGGCTGCAAATTGTTCGACCTCATCAACCGTCCGCAGTTGTCGCTGCTAAAATTGGCTGATGTCATCGCACCATTCAAGGAATTCCTCGCCGCCATCACTTCTGATGCGGAAGAAACGATTGAGGCGGCCGAAATAGAAATGAAATACCACGGCTACATAGCTCGCGAACGTGCCATGGCCGACAAGATGCAGCGCCTTGAAAATATCAAAATCCGCGGGCACTTCGATTACGACAGTATCACGCAGTTGAGCACTGAGGCACGTCAAAAGCTTACTTCAATCGACCCCGAGACGCTTGCACAGGCCAGCCGCATTCCGGGCGTTTCGCCAAGCGACATCAGCGTACTGCTTGTTTTGATGGGACGATAGGCGGTGCTTGATTGGGCGGCAAGCGGCGTAAATCCATTTCAAGGCCGCTCGCCGCTTGTTCTGTCCGCAGCTTACTTAAAGCAATACCCTAACAACAAAGCACCGCATAGGCGCTCAAACAGCCAAATACGGCCATTTTACCGCCGTTTAGTTCGCGTTCCACGTGAAACAAACAACACTAAAGCATATCAAAATCAGGAATTTCATGAATACAAAACTGCTTTTAGACAATCTCCGCACGGTATACGACTTTCCGAAACCCGGCATACACTTCAAGGACGTTACCACACTGTTCAAAAATCCCGCGTGCATCGAAGAAATGGCGCAGGAGCTGGTGCGTATTTACCAAGACAAGGGCATCACAAAGGTAGTGGGTATTGAGAGCCGCGGCTTTGTAATGGGTGCCATTTTGGCCCAAAAACTCGGTGCTGGCTTTGTAATGGCGCGCAAGCCCGGAAAACTGCCTGCCGAAACACGCAAAGCCACCTACCTTAAAGAGTACGGCTACGACACCATCGAAATACACGCCGACGCCATCACCGCCGACGATGTGGTGTTGATACACGACGACCTGCTCGCCACCGGCGGTTCGATGCAAGCCGCATACGACCTTGTACAAGCGTTCAAACCGAAGCATACGTACATAAATTTCCTTATAGAATTGCAAATGGAAGGCCTTGAGGGACGCAAATTCCTTGGCAAAGACCTTGACATTACAACACTACTCACCATCAACGAATGAATGCCGAGTTACAAACCTACCTCAAAGGCATCGTAAATAATCTGCCCGAAACACCGGGGTGCTACCAGTACCTCGATGATTCGGGCACTATCATTTACGTTGGAAAGGCCAAGAACCTGAAACGACGCGTCAGCTCATACTTCAACAAAGAGCAGCAGACGCGCAAAACCCGATTGCTCGTCACACACATACGCGACATACGCTATGTGGTGGTAAAGACGGAGGCCGACGCCTTGCTGCTTGAAAACAACCTCATCAAGCGTTACAAGCCGCACTACAACGTACTGCTCAAAGACGATAAGACCTACCCTTCCATCGCCATCACCACCGAGTATCTGCCACGCATATTCAAAACACGACAACGCGGCAAACGCGGCGCAATATACTTTGGCCCCTACAGCCATGTGCCCACTCTCTATGCACTGCTCGACTTGTGCCGCGAACTGTACCAACCGCGCCCGTGCCACACTCCCATGACCCGCGAGGGCGTTGAAAACGGCAAATACGACGTCTGCCTCGACTACCACATACACCGCTGCAAGGCTCCATGCGTGGGCAAGCAAAGCCACGACGACTACATGCGCTGCATTGAAGCCTGCAAGGAAATACTGAAAGGCAACACCGCCGATGTGGCCCGCAAAATGCGCGAAGATATGATAGCCCTGGCCAACGAACTGCGCTTTGAGGAGGCACAAGAAATCAAGCGGCGGTACGACTTGATAGAAAGTTACCGCGCAAAGAGCGAGGTGGTGTCGAACGTGTTACACAATATAGACGTATTCAACATCGAGACCGAGGAAAGAACAGCCTACATCAACTATCTGCACGTAACCAACGGCTGCATCAACCAGGCTTTCACCTTTGAATACAAGAAAAAGCTCGACGAAACCGACGAGGAGTTGCTCACGCTGGGCATTATCGAGATGCGCGAGCGCTATGCCAGCCAGTCGAAAGAGATAGTTGTGCCGTTCCACGTCGACCTGCCCGATGGCATGGTAGAGCAGACCGTGCCCCAGAAGGGTGACAAAAAGAAGCTGCTCGAACTGTCAAAGCTCAATGTCAAGCAATACAAATTCGACCGTCTGAAGCAAGCCGACAAGCTCAATCCCGAACAAAAGCAGACACGATTGATGAAGGAGATACAGCGCGACTTAGGTTTGCCTAAATTGCCCCTTCACATCGAACTTTTCGACAACTCCAACATCAGCGGCGCCGATGCCGTGGCCGCTTGCGTCGTGTTTGAAAAGCTCAAACCCGCCAAAAGCGAATACCGCAAGTTCAACATCAAAACCGTGACCGGCCCCGACGATTACGCCTCAATGAAAGAAGTGGTGCGCCGCCGCTACACCCGTCTGAGCCAGGAAGGGCGCCCCCTGCCCGACCTCATCATAGCCGACGGCGGACGCGGACAAATGGAAATGATACGCGAGGTGGTTGAGGACGAGCTGGGACTCGAAATTCCCATAGCCGGCCTGGCCAAGGACGACCGCCACCGCACCCGTGAGATGCTCTACGGCTTTCCGCCCGCCATCATCGGCATCAAACCCGAGAGCCAGCTGTTCCGCACCCTCACCCAGATGCAGGACGAGGTACACCGCTTCGCCATAAGTTTTCACCGCGACAAGCGTTCTAAACGCCAGACAGCCTCCGAACTCGACACCATAGCAGGCATAGGCCCCGCCACCAAGCAAACCCTGCTCAAGCAGTTCAAGAGCGTCAAACGCATAAAGGAAGCCACCCTGCCCGAGCTGCAAGCCCTGTTAGGCACAGCCCGCGGCGAAAAAATATACCACAATCTGCACACCAACGGATAAATAGACGTAACTTTGCCCACATGAGAGCAGTAATACAACGCGTGCAACACGCATCAGTCACCATCAACGGCCAAATAAAATCGGCCATACACCAAGGTTTCCTCATTCTGTTAGGCATTGAAGAGGCCGACAACCGCGACGACGCCGACTGGCTATGCCGCAAAATAAGCGCTCTGCGCGTGTTTGACGACGAAGGCGGGGTGATGAACCGCAGTCTGCAAGACATTGGCGGAGAGGCGCTCGTAGTGAGCCAATTCACCCTCATGGCATCATACAAGAAGGGCAACCGCCCGTCGTACATACGCGCTGCCGGACATGAGCACGCCATACCCCTGTATGAATACTTTTGCCAAGCTCTCGAGCAAGCCCTCGGCCGCCCCATCGGCACAGGCCAGTTTGGGGCCGACATGAAAGTCGAGTTGCTCAACGACGGCCCGGTAACCATCTGCATGGACACCAAAAACAAAGAATAATGCCCCAAACCTTAGCCGACCTTCAAATTCGTGTAGACAAATGGATACACACCTATGGCGTACGCTATTTCAGCGAACTCACCAACATGGCCTGCCTCACTGAGGAGGTGGGCGAACTGGCCCGTGTGATGGCCCGAAAGTATGGCGACCAATCGTTCAAAAAAGGCGAGACACACGACCCTTCTGAAGAGATGGCCGACGTGCTGTGGGTACTCATCTGCCTGGCCAACCAAACCGGTGTAGACCTCACCAAGGCCATGGAGCAGAGTTTTGAAAAGAAGACCAAGCGCGACGCCACACGCCACCTCAACAACCCCAAGCTGGCACCCCGCGAGCAGCCCTGAGCCGCCCGCGCACACAACACAATAACACACATATCAAGAGACTATGCCCGAATTACACATCAACCGCAACGATGCTCAAAAGAGCAAATACGAACAAGCATTCGACAAGTTCAATCTTCACCTCGACGACGCCCAAGTTAGCGCCCAAGTACACAAACTCGTGGCCGACAACCGCAACAAATACAACACCCCCGAGGTACTCAAGCAGCTGCTCAGCACCGTCGAACTGACCACCCTCAAGGTGACGGACTCACAAGAGAGCGTGCTCCAGCTCACCGAGCGCGTCAACGAGTTCGCAGACGCACACCCCGACCTCCCACCCCTGGCCACCATCTGCGTATATCCCAACTTTGCCAAGATAGTAAGCGAGAGCCTCGAAGCCGACGGCGTCAAGGTAGCCTGCGTGGTAGGCGGTTTCCCATCGTCACAAACATTCATCGAAATCAAAACCGCCGAGACTGCCCTTGCCGTACACGACGGAGCCGACGAGTGCGACTGTGTGCTCAACGTGGGCGCCTTCCTCAGCGGCGACTACGAAACCTGTGCCGACGAGATTGAAGAGATAAAAGCCGCCTGTGCAGACAATCCCCTCAAGGTCATACTCGAAACGGGCGCCCTCAAGTCTGCCTTCAACATCAAGCGCGCCGCAATACTCGCCATGTACGCCGGTGCCGACTTTATAAAGACCTCTACAGGCAAAATAGAGGTGGCTGCCACGCTCGAGGCAGCCTACGTGATGTGTACCGCCATCAAGGAATATTACGACCTCACAGGCACGTTTATAGGCTTCAAGGCTGCCGGTGGCATCAAAACCACAGCCGAAGCCATAGACTTCTACACCGTGGTACGCGAAATCCTTGGCGAGGACTACATCAAGCAGGGCCTCTTCCGCATCGGCACAAGCCGTCTGGCCAACCTGCTCGTCAGCGACATCTTGGGCGAGGACGCAAAGCCCTTCTAAGCCGCCCACACACACCAACAAACCGGGCTGCATTCTGCCATACATTGGCAAAATGCAGCCCGGTTTTTGTATCTTTGAAAAACGACCCTACCATGGGCGTTTCACAGCATCACATATTGTTACAAAGAGCGTTCCACAACAAAGTCGATGTAACCCCTGAGTGCCTCACGCACCTCAGCGTTATGCCAACTGTCGAGCAGCGACAAAGCCTGCGCGTGAAACTCCTCCATGCGCCGCTGCGCATATTCAATGCCGCCATGCGCTTTGGTATAATCCACCAGCGCCGCTATGTCGTCAGCCGTGGCCTCACCATTTTTCACACGCATGGCGAGTGCTCTAACTTCCTGGTTATCAGCGTTATTGATAGCATATATAGCCGGCAGGGTAAGCTTACCCTCACGCATGTCATTGCCCGTAGGCTTGCCAATGCGGTTGTCGGCATAATAGTCAAAAATGTCGTCCCTGATTTGGAAACAAAGGCCTACAATCTCGCCAAAACGCTTGGCGCGCGCCACATACTCAGCATCGGCGCCAGCCGATATGGCCCCCAGTTCGGCACAAGCCGCAAAGAGAGCCGCCGTTTTGTGGTGAATGATATGAAAATAAGCCTCCTCGGTGATAGCCTCGTTGCGAATATTGGCCAACTGGCAAATCTCGCCCTCCGAAAGCGTGCCACCCAGGCGCGAGATAATCTCCACCACCCCGATGTTGCCCGTCATGGCTGCCTGCAGCAGCGAAGTCGACAGCAGGTAGTCGCCCACCAGCACCGCCACTTTGTTGTCATACACAGCGTTAACCGAGCGTTGTCCGCGTCGTTCGCCACTCTCGTCCACCACATCGTCGTGCACAAGCGAGGCTGTGTGCAGCAGTTCGAGCGTCACCGCCGAGCGCAGCGAGTCAACCGAAACGTCCCCCAGCTCACGAGCCATCAGCACCACCAGCAAGGGGCGCATCATTTTGCCTTGACGCCGGCGCACATAGTCGAGCGCCTGGCCCAGGAAATCATCATCGTGAGTCAGTGCGTTGTCAAACAAAGCCTTGTACTGAGCCATCTCCTGCAACACAGGTTGGCGAATTGCTGCTAATTTGTCCATACGTTTCGGTTTCAGCTTACAAAAGTAGTAAAAACTAACTTATTGTACGAGAGTATTTGCGTACTTTTGTAAGCATAATAACAATATATAAGCTATGCAAACCCTCTATCTGCTCGACGCCTACGCGCTCATATACCGCGCTTACTATGCACTGATACGCTCGCCGCGCATCAACTCCAAAGGTCAGAACACCTCGGCCGTGTATGGTTTTGTCAACACACTCAACGATGTACTGAACACCGAAAAGCCCGATTTCATCGGCATTGCCTTCGACCCCGCCGGCGGCACCTTCCGCCACGAAGCCTATCCCGCCTACAAGGCCCAGCGCGAGGCAACGCCCGAAGACATAAAGTGGGCCGTGCCCGTTATCAAGGACATCATACGCGCCTACAACATACCCATTCTCGAAGTGCCGGGCTACGAGGCCGACGATGTGATAGGCACACTGGCCACGAAGGGGCGTGAGGCCGGACTCGAAGTGCACATGGTCACCCCCGACAAGGACTACGCCCAACTGGTGAAACCAGGCATTTTTATGCGTCGTCCCGGCCATGGCGCCTCAGCCATGGAGAAACTCGGCCCCGATGAAGTCTGCCAAAAATACGGCATCAGCCACACCGACCAGGTGATTGACCTGCTCGGCCTCATGGGCGACACCGCCGACAATGTGCCGGGCTGCCCCGGCGTAGGCGAGAAAACCGCCGTCAAACTCATCACCCAGTTTGGCTCGATTGACAATCTGCTCAACAGCACCGACCAACTCAAGGGAGCCATCAAGCGCAAGGTGGAGGAGAACAAAGAGCAAATCAGTTTTTCTAAATTCTTGGTCACTATCAAGACCGACGTGCCAATCGACCTCAACCTCGACACCTTGCGCACCACCGAACCCAACAAGGAGGCCTTGCGCCCGATTTACGAAAATCTGGAGTTTCGGGCCTTCCTCAAGAAACTCGACGACAAACCTGCCGAAGTGCAAAAAAGTGTGAGCGAATGGGGTGCTCTCTTTGACGCGCAGCCCGATAACCGCGCAGACGAGCCAAAAGAAATCACGCACAAAACACTCAATGACGTGCCACACACTTACATTCTCGTTGATAATGAGAGTGATGCGCAGCAGCTTTGTGAGCATTTATTGACTTTCAGCACAGTAGCCATCGACACCGAAACCACTTCAATCGATGCCATCAGCGCCAAATTGGTAGGATTAAGCTTTGCCGTCGACGGCGGAAAGGCCTGGTACGTTGCCGTTCCACGTGAAACGGAGGAAGCGTGCCGCATGGTTGAGATTTTCCGTCCGTTGTACGAAAACCCCGACACGCTCAAAGTAGGACAGAACCTCAAGTACGACCTCACCGTGCTCCACACTTACGGCATTACCCTCGCCCACCCCATGTTCGACACCATGCTGGCCCACTACCTGGTACAACCCGAGTTGCGACACAACATGGATTATCTGGCCGAAATATACCTGGGCTACCAAACCATACACATCGATGAGCTGATTGGCCCCAAGGGCAAAAAGCAGAAAAACATGGCCGACCTCGAACCCGCACAAATTTGCGACTATGCCTGCGAGGACGCCGACATCACCCTGCAACTTATGCAACCGCTCAAGCAGGAACTTGAAAAATACCAGCTCACCCATGTGTTCAACGAGATAGAGATGCCACTCATGCCCGTACTGGCACGCATGGAGATGAACGGCGTGTGCCTCGACACCAACACGCTGGCCCAAACCGGCCAACACTTTACGGAGCGCATGCAACAGCTCGAGGCCGACATCTACCAACTGGCAGGCCATGAATTTTTGCTCACCTCGCCGCGTCAAGTGGGCGAAGTGCTGTTCGACGAGCTCAGGCTCAACGAAAAGGCCAAAAAGACCAAGAGCGGACAATACTCCACTGGCGAGGAGGTGCTCGAAGCCATCAAGCACAAGCACCCCATTGTAGAGAAAATTCTGGCACACCGCGCCCTGAAAAAGTTGCTGAGCACCTACATCGACGCACTGCCCAAACTCATCAACCCCGCCACGGGCCACATTCACACCTCGTTCAACCAGGCTGTCACAGCCACGGGCCGACTGTCATCGTCCAACCCCAACCTGCAAAACATACCGGTGCGCGGCGACGACGGCCGCGAAATACGCAAAGCCTTTGTGCCCGAACCGGGCTGCATATTCTTCTCAGCCGACTACTCGCAAATCGAGTTGCGCATCATGGCCCACATCAGCGGCGACGAACATTTGGTCAACGACTTCCGCGAGGGGCGCGACATACACGCCGCCACAGCAGCCCGCGTATTTCACAAGCCGCTCGACGAGGTGACACGTGACGAGCGCCGCAAAGCGAAAACGGCCAATTTCGGCATCATCTACGGCATATCAGCCTTTGGTTTGGCCGAACGCATGGAGGTATCTCGCGCCGAGGCCAAAGAGCTCATTACCAACTATTTCAGCACCTATCCAAAGGTGAAGGAGTACATGGAACGCAGTGTGGCCGAAGCCAAAGAGCGTGGTTACATTGTCACCGCCTTTGGCCGTCGCCGCTACCTGCCCGACATCAACTCGCGCAACGCTGTGGTGCGCGGCTATGCCGAGCGCAATGCCGTCAACGCCCCCATTCAGGGCACCGCTGCCGACATCATCAAAGTGGCCATGATACGCATCGACGAGCGCTTCCGCCGCGAGGGCATACAGTCTAAAATGATACTCCAGGTGCACGACGAACTCAACTTTTCGGTTGTCCCCTCCGAGCTCGACACGGTCAAGCGCATCGTCATCGACGAGATGGAGCAAGCCTACCAAATGAGCGTGCCATTAGTGGCCGACTGCGGCGAAGGCCACAACTGGCTCGAAGCGCACTAATAGGAGATAAGCCAGATGGGTCTAATGAGCCTATTGAGCCTAATATGCCTAATGAGCCTATTAAGCCCAATATGCCCATTAAGCCTAATATGCCTATTGAGCCTATTATGCCCATTATGCCCATTAGGCACCCCCAAACAACAAACCAACCCAACCCCAACCAAACAACAAAAAAAGAAACTACCATGGAAAAGCGCCCAGTTGACAAGCAATTCCTTCGGCAAGGCAAGGACTACACCACGCTCATTTGCTACAAAAAGGCGGTGATAATCTACGACATCACCTACCACTTTGCCCACAAGTATCTGGAGCGTGGCGACCGCACCATCGACCAAATGATACAGGCGGCGCGCTCGGGCAAGCAAAACATTGTGGAGGGCAACATCGACGGCATCACATCAACCGAGATGGAAATAAAGCTCACAAATGTCAACCGTGCCAGTCTGCATGAGTTGTTGGAGGATTATAAAGACTACCTGCGCGTACACGGCCTTGAACAATGGCCTGTCAATTCGCCCAAGGCGGAGCAAACGCGACGCTACTGCGCCACCCACAATGCCCCCGAGGACTATACACAGAAAATAGCGGAGCGGTCGGCAGAAACAATATGCAACATTGCCATCACGCTAATTCTGCAAACCGATGTCATGATAAAGGGACTGATAGAGTGGCAAAAGAACCATTTCAAAGATAAAGGCGGCATAAAAGAGCAATTGTATAATGAGCGACGCAAACAGAGGGGGTATTAAGGGGCAATAAGACATCTAAATATATTGTATACCCGTTGGCGGAATTTCTGGTTAACAGGTTAACAAGTTGACAGGTTGACAAGTAAGTATGCAACACACCACTTATTATGTTAAAGTCAGAATGACAGAAAGCTTAAAAAGCTATGCAAACTTACCTGTTAACCCATTAACTTGTCAACTATTTTACTAATTTTGCCAACGCGTATTGTATAAAACACTTTAAGCACACCGGCAAGCAACAATGCCACAAAGAAAAGATTTTTAATAATAATATAAACCATTCTACTATGATGACACACACCACCATTATGCGCGCAGTGCACAACAACCGCAGCACCCTGAGGCTCTGCATATTCATTGCGCTATCCATCACCCTGACTGTCAAGCCGCAGCCCTTGGGCGCATACACCGGTCTGCTGTTTGCACTGTCAGTCATTGTTGGCGCATGCCACATCAGCCAGCTTGCGCGCAACAAACAAAACTTGTTGCAACTGTTGCAAAAGAGCATATACAGCATACTGTTCAGCCTTGCGCTGCTTGCCATCTGGCTGCTGTCGTAAGCAACCAATGCGCTCTGCGCCCAACGCTGCACGCCACCACATAAGGCGTGCACACAACAACGGCAGAGCGATATTACGGCAACGGGAGGTAGAAAATTCAATCGGAGCGTTTGAATTTTCTACCTCCCGTTGCCGTTTTTACGTCCTCCCGTTACCGTTAATACGCCCTCGCACAACCCGAAAGCCAGCACCCGTGGCGCAGCGGGGTGTGGTGCAAGGCACGCGTGGTAACGAGTTCTTAACAACAACGTTATATCACGTTCATATAGCACACCTAACTTTGCAGCGTAAAACAAACGTATATACTACTTAACACAAAGACTCAATGAAAAAGAACCTGTTCAGTACCACACTGACCATGCTGTGCACAGTGGCCATGCTGCTGGCGGCCACACTGAAAATGCAAGCCCAAACGCCTGCCGAATGGAAAGCCATGAAGGGCAATGTTACCATGTACATGACCAACGACATGGGGCGCAACGGCTATTACGACCAAAAGCCCATAGCCGAACTCATGGGGCACATGGGCGAAACACTCGGCCCCAAATGCGTGCTGGCTGTGGGCGACATACACCACTTTAATGGTGTGGCCTCGGTAAACGACCCCCTGTGGACAACCAACTACGAGCAAATATACTCCCACCCCGAACTCATGCTCAACTGGTTTCCCGTGCTGGGCAACCACGAGTACCGCGGCAACACACAAGCCGTGCTCAACTATGGCACAGTGAGCCGCCGTTGGGTGATGCCCTCGCGCTACTACACCAAGGTAATCACAGGCAAAGGCACAAGCGTGCGTGTGGTGTTCATTGACACCACGCCCCTCATCGACCGCTACCGCGCCGACAGCATCACCTACCCCGACGCCCGCAAGCAGGACATGCAAGCCCAGCTCAACTGGCTGGACAACACACTCAAGACGGCCCGCGAGGACTGGGTGATTGTGGTGGGCCACCACCCCATTTATGCCCATACCACCAAGGCCGAAAGCGAGCGCACCGACATGCAAAAACGCGTGTTGCCCATACTCAAGCGCTACCACAATGTAGCCATCTACGCCTGCGGCCACATTCACAACTTTCAGCACATCAAGATGCCGGCCGACAACATTGACTATGTGGTCAACTCCTCGTCATCGCTGGCACGTCCCGTACAGGCTGTTCAGGGCACAGTGTTCTGCAGTCCGGCCGACGGTTTTTCAGTCATTTCGGCCACCAAGGAACAACTCAACATGTACATGATAGACAAAGACGGCAAGGCCATTCACACCATCAGCCGCCGCAAATAACAGCACAGGCAGCATACCACATAATGAAAAAGTATTTACTCAGCACAGCACTCATGGCCGCCATAGCCACCGCGGCCGGGGCGCACACCATCGACGGCATAGTCAAGGACCAAAAGACGGGCGAGCCGCTCATTGGTTCGGTGGTCGAAGTAAAGGAATTGCCAGGCGTCAAGACCACCACCGGCCTTGACGGCTCATTCCGCCTGCACGAACTGCCCGACAGAGGACGTTACACACTGGTGGTAAGATACCTGGCCTATAAAACCCGCGAAGTGCCAGTTGAGGTGTCGGACACGGGCACCGTGACCATTACGCTCGACGAGGACGTCCGCCGCTTTGGCGAGGCCGTAGTGACAGGCCACCGCAACAGCCGCACCGACATCAGCGCCATCAGTCTTGAAAAGAATGCCGGCAATGTGCTCAACGTGATGAGCCAGCAGAGCATACAGCTGTCGCCCGACGTCAATGTGGCAGCCGTGTTGCAACGCGTGTCTGGCGTAACGCTTGAGCAAAGCGCATCGGGCGAGGCATCGTACGCCATACTGCGCGGCATGGACAAGCGCTACAACTACACGCTGGTGAACGGTGTAAAGATACCTTCGCCCGACGACAAAAACCGCTACATACCGCTCAACATATTCCCCTCCGACCTGATGGACCGCATTGTGGTGTCGAAATCACTCACGGCCGACATGGAGGGCGATGCCGCTGGCGGCGTGGTGGACATGGTCATGAAGGACGCGCCATCACGCTTTGAGCTGCAGGCCAACGGCGCTGTGGGCATGAGCGACTACTTTTGGAACGGCAACCGCCATTACCTGTCAACCGACCGCGGCCACGCCACTGCCAAGGCACCCTACGAGGCTTTCGGCAGCCAGTATGCCGCCACCGCAGCCGACTTTAAGCACGGCCCCGCACAGGTCAAGAGCCAATCGGTGCCCGCACCCAACTTTGTGGGCGGCCTGTCGGTGGGCAACCGCTTTTTCAACGACCACCTGGGCGTGATGCTGGCCGGCAGTGTGCAGAACACCTACCGCGGCACAGAGCGCACATACAATGCCGTAAAGATGGCATCGGGCGAACAGGCCATGTACATTTCGAGCCTCAAGCACCGCTACTACTCCATGCACGACCTGACCACAGGCGTGCACGGCAAGCTTGACTTTGCCATTGGCGGGCAAAAGCTGGAGTGGTACAACATGTACGTGCGCACCAACTCCGATGCCACGCGCTACAACAACAGCGTCAGCACCGAATACCTCAGCTCGCAATCGTACACACAGGACGACGAGTTGCGCTCCTCTACACAGACGCAGAGCATCTTTGCCTCACACCTCAGGGGCACGCACCACATTCTGCCCGACCTCACCTTCGACTGGGCCGGCATCTTTTCGCGTGCCAAGGAGGAGGACCCCGACCGCACCTACATCACACTGACCAACGAGGTGCAGACACCTGCCAACGGACTGGACGGCTCGCTGTGGGACGGACAAAAAACGCTGCTCAAAACACGCCCCAAGGAGATGGAACGACGCTTTCAGCACAACAAGGACACCGACTGGACTGGCTATGCCAACCTGAGCTACAACACCCACCTGGGCAACGCTGTGGAAGCACTGTGGAAGGCTGGCGCACAGTATCGCCGCAAGGAGCGCAGCAACCGCTATTATTCCTACCAGTTTAACCCGGCCGACATACAGCAGCAGCTCGACGGCAACGGCCTCGACCAGTTTGCCGCGCCCAACTGGGTGTGCCGCACGCCCTACACGCAGGCCTCGCAGCTCAACTACAACTCGAAGGAGCACGTGGGCGGCACCTACGCCATGGTGACCCTCAAGAGCCACTTTGGCGAGTTGTATGCCGGCTTCCGCGCCGAGCATACCAACCAGATTTACACCATGCTGCAACACTTTGACAACCTGGGCCCTGTGGGCGAGCAGAGCTATTGGGACTATCTGCCCTCGGCCTCGCTTAAATGGACGCCTAACGGCAAGATGAATGTGCGCCTGTCGTACTACCGCAGCATCAACCGCCCTGGCTTTTACGAGATTGTGCCCTACCAAATAATGGGCGAGGAGTATCAGGAAAAGGGTAACCCCAACCTCAAGCGCGCCTGCATTGACAATGTGGACCTGCGCTGGGAGTGGTTTCCCTCGGCCAACGAACAGGTGCTTGTGGGCGTGTTCTACAAATACCTGAAGGACCCTATCGAACAAGTGTTTGTGGCATCAGACGGCAAGATGGGCAGCGGCGCCGACGCTTACTACATGCCGGCCAACTTGGGCAATGCCAAGAACTATGGTTTTGAAATAGACGTGGTAAAGTACATACGCCACTTTGGTGTGAAGGCCAACTACACCTACACCCACTCGGCCATCACCACCACCAAGCGCCAATACAAGCTCAATGGCAATGGTGAGTACGAGAGCGGTGTGACGCAGAAGCGTCCGCTGGTGAACCAGGCCCCGCACACGGCGAACCTGTCGTTGCTCTACAAGGACACCGACCATGGTTGGAACGCACAGCTGTCGGCATCGTACACTGGCACCAAGCTGGCTCTCGTGTCGCCCTTCAAGGACGCCGACCAGTGGGACAAGGCTTTGTTTGGTCTTGACTTCAGTGCCGAGAAAAAGTTTGGCAACGGTCTGTCACTCTTCTTCAAGGCCAATAATCTGCTCGACGCCAAGCGCGAGCGCTACATCAAAACGGTGAACGAATCGAACCTGGAATATGAGGGGCAGCGCACCGACCGCACTGTGGTAGGCACCTACCGCTACGGACGCACCTTCCTGCTGGGTGTAAGATACACGCTTAAGTAACAATTGAAAAAGAACTATATGAAAAAGTTCAGCACATACGCTTGCCTGGCTGCCATGGCAACCGCAGCAATATTCGCCACCTCGTGCGAAAATGACAACATCAACCCCTACGACTACACCGGAGGCGGCTCAAACAACAATACCAACCAAGGCTCGACCGAAGTAGTCAAGACGCAACTGGCCGAATACCCCGTTGGCTCGCTGGTGTGGACCAAGGACACCACGCTCACCGAGAGTGTGAAGATACCCGAGGGCACCTCGCTCTACATTGAGCCGGGGGTGACGGTCACCTGTAAGTCGGGCACACAGGTGCCCATCGAGATTGTGGTGTTGGGCAACCTCTACTGCATGGGCACAAAGGAGAAGCCCGTTGCCTTTGTGTCGGACACGCGCAAGGCCAACGACTGGGGCGGCATCATCTGCGGATTTAAGTGTGAGGAGGTGGTGCTCAGCCACACCGAGGTGGCCTACGCCGGAGCCACTCCCACGGAGTCGTCATTGTCGTACCAGAACGCCTTGTTCAAAACACCCATCGACGGTGGTGTGCCAGCCTTCCACTTTTGCAACGTCAATGGCAAGTTTGCCATGGCCGACTGCTACTTCCACGACATTCAGAACGATGCCACCTACTTTACCGGCGGCCAGGGCGTCATATACAACAGCTTGTTTGCCAACACGGGCAATGCGGCCGATGGCGGCGAGGCTATCAACGTGAAGGCGGGCTGCAAACTCGATGTGGCCAACAACGTGATATACGATGCCTGTACCAATGCCTTCAAACTGTCGAACAGTGGCAACAGCGAGACTATTCCGCTCACACAAATCACGGTGTACAACAACACCATGGTGAACTGTGGCTGGCGCCGCACAAAGAACAAGAAGGGGGGCAGCGTTTGGCTTGAAAAGGCCAGCGCACCGGTGTTTGCCAACAACCTGGTGTACGACTGCCGCTACGGCATGAAGCAGCCTAAGAAGGACGGGGCCAACCTGAAGGACGCCTGTGTGGCGCCTAACTACTACTACGCCTCAACACAAACGGGCGTGGACCAAATGGCCAAGACTGCCGACCTCATTATTTGGAATGATAACGACATCAAGAGCCAGGTGCCCGGCCAACTCAATCCGCTGTTCAAAGCCTTTACGCAGAACCCGGCCATGAACATCAACTGCGAGGTGGACGATGCCTCGAAGGGCGCTCCCCTGCCCTACGACCGCAACTGGAACTTCAATGTGCAGGCGGGCAGTCCGGCTCTCAGCGGCGGCAAGGCTGACATTGCACGCATCTTTGAATACGGCTTGGCCTTCTTTGGCATGAAACGCATTCAGTTTGCCAATTCGGCCAACGACCAGAACTATTACTTTGCGGCACCTGCACCGAGCACGCGCTTTGGCGCACAGCTCTAAACGCTGGCCGCAGGAAAGCATTATTCAGACACCAGGCTCAAGCACCGACGCGGAAACGACTCGCCCGCCGAAGTGCCAGAGCCTGGTGTTCTTATTTACTTGCCGGGGGTACGGTGGTGATTATAGTTGCGTGATTATTAGTCGTTTGCACCCTAATTGTGTTCTGTAATGATTTGTAAACTACCACATGGCGCATTATGCGGCGACGTTGTTAAGTATTTATTAGTAACTTTGCATGCTTTTACAAACGTACTACAACACATGAACAAGATATGCTGCATCGGGCACATCACGCACGATAAAATCATTACCCCTACCACCGAGGCCGACATGCCGGGTGGCACATCATACTACTTTGCCCACGCCATGTACCACCTTAATGGCGGGAAGGACTTTGAACTTGTCACATCGCTGGCACCCACCGACATGCAGCCGGTTGACGAACTGCGCCACATGGGGGTGAAGGTGACTGTAATACCCTCGCGCCACACGGTGTACTTTGAAAACAAATATGGCGCAAACCAGAACAACCGCACACAGCGTGTGCTGGCCAAGGCCGACCCCTTTACGGCCGAGAGCCTGGAGGGGGTTGAGGCCGGCGTGTTCCACTTGGGTTCGCTGCTGGCCGACGATTTTGGTCTCGACGTGATACGCGCGCTCAAGGCACGTGGCGTGGTGAGTGTTGACTCGCAGGGCTACCTGCGCGAGGTGCGCGGCGAAAAGGTTTTTGCCGTTGACTGGCCCGACAAGCGCGAGGCACTGAAAATGATTGATGTGCTGAAGGTGAACGAGTATGAGATGGAGGTGCTCACGGGTCAGAAGGAGGCGCACGACGCTGCCCTGCAACTGGCCGAATGGGGGGTGAACGAGGTGTGTGTAACCCTGGGCGACTATGGTTCGGTGGTGCTTGAAAATGACCACTTTTACGACATTTGCGCCTATCCGCCCAAGCAGGTGGTTGATGCCACGGGGTGTGGCGACACTTACTCTACCGGCTACCTGTATATGCGCTCGCGCGGAGCCGACCCCAGCGAGGCGGGACACTTTGCCGCAGCCATGTCGACACTGAAACTCGAACACAGCGGCCCCTTTGCACGCACTGAGGAGGAGGTGTTCTCGCTGATAAAATAATGCCCGCTACGCTCGCCATGCCCACGAATGTGCTGATGTGCACATTAGCGGGCATGGCGAGCGACACTTATTATACATTTTATTATCTTTGCACGTAGTTATGAACCTGACATCAATCATACGACCTGTGTTCAACAGCCGCTTGCACGCTATTGAACGCTACGAGAGTCACGCCGAGGACATTCAGCGCGACACGCTCGAACGACTACTGCACGAAGCCGCCCGCACCGAGTGGGGGCAACGCTATGGATATGACAACATGCACAGCTACGAGGAGTTTGCTGCCAAAGTGCCTGTAAGCACCTACGAGGAGCTGAAGGGATATATCGACCGCATGCGTCACGGCGAACGCGATGTGCTGTGGCCCGGCCAAGTAAAATGGTATGCCAAATCGTCGGGCACTACCAACGACAAGAGCAAATTCATACCCGTAAGCCGCGACGGACTGCACGACACACACTACCAAGGTGGCACCGACGCGGTGGCTCTGTACCTGCACAACAACCCGCTGAGCCGCCTGTTCGACGGCAAGGCGCTGATATTGGGCGGCAGTCACGCACCTAACTATAATGTGGCTAACTCGCTGGTGGGCGACTTGAGCGCCATACTCATCGAGAACATTAACCCGCTGGTTAACCTCGTGCGCATTCCGCCCAAAAAGATTGCCCTGCTGAGCGACTTTGAGGAGAAGCGCGACCGCATTGCCGAAATAGCCATTAAAAAGAATGTGACCAACATATCGGGGGTGCCGTCGTGGATGATGGCTGTCATTACACGTATGCTCGAACTGAGCGGCAAGCAGTACCTTGACGAGGTGTGGCCCAACCTTGAGGTGTTCTTCCACGGCGGGGTGGCCTTTACACCCTACCGCGAACAGTACCACCGCCTCATACGCTCTACTAACATGCACTACATGGAGACGTACAACGCCTCGGAGGGCTTTTTCGGCTTGCAGAACGACCCGCTCGACGCGGCCATGCTGCTCATGATTGACTATGGGGTGTTTTACGAATTTATCCCCCTCGACGAGGTGGGCAAGCCCAACCCTACCGTGCTGCCGCTGTGGGAGGTGGAGCAGGGCAAGAACTATGCTATCGTGATTAGCACAAGCTGCGGTTTGTGGCGCTACCAAATAGGCGACACGGTGAAGTTTACGTCGACCAACCCCTACAAGTTTATCATCAGCGGACGCACCAAGAGCTTTATCAATGCCTTTGGCGAGGAACTGATTGTGGACAATGCCGAAAAGGGGCTGCAAGAGGCCTGCAAGGCTACTGGCGCCGTGGTGAGCGAGTATACCGCCGCACCGGTGTTTATGAACGCCGAGGGAAAGTGCCGCCACCAATGGGTGATTGAGTTCAGCCAGCAACCGGCCGACATGGAGGCCTTTGCCAATGCGCTCGACCTGGCACTGCAGCACATTAACTCTGACTACGAGGCGAAACGCCACAAGGACATCACGCTGCAACGGCTCGAGGTGGTGACAGCACGCCAGGGCCTGTTTAACGACTGGCTCAAGAGCAAGGGCAAACTCGGCGGGCAGCACAAGGTGCCACGACTGAGCAATAACCGCGACATTATTGACGACATATTAAAACTTAACTGATGCGCTCCACACACTTTCATACCCGACACTTGACGGGCTTGGTGTGCACGCTGCTTTGTGTGGCGTGCATGTTGCTTTCGTGCGCCAATCCGGGGTCGGGGCCCGATGGGGGACCTTACGACGAAACGCCGCCACGCATTGTGCAAATGCTGCCGGCGCTGGGCAACACGGGAGAGAAGGCTCGAAAGGTGACGATTGCCTTTGACGAACCCGTGAAGATTGACAACGCAAGCGAGAAGGTGATTGTGTCGCCACCGCAAATCAATATGCCGGAAATCAAGACTTCGGGCCGACGCATCAGCGTGGAGCTGATGGACTCGCTCAAGCCTGGCACTACTTATACCATCGACTTTAGCGACGCCATTACCGACTGCACCGAGAATAACCCGCTGGGCAACTTTACATACTACTTTAGCACGGGCACGCAACTCGACACCATGGAGGTGGCAGGACACGTGCTGGCGGCCGAGAACCTTGAACCGGTGAAGGGCATCATGGTGGGGCTGCACAGCAATATGGCTGACTCGGCCTTTACAACGCTGCCCTTTGACCGCGTGGCACGCACCGACGCCAACGGCCATTTCTGCATCAAGGGGGTGGCGCCGGGCAATTACCACATTTATGCCTTGAAGGACGTGGACGGCGACTTTAAGTATACGCGCGGCGAGATGCTGGCCTTTAGCAGCGAAACGGTGGTGCCGTCGTCTTTTCCCGACGTGCGGCACGACACGCTGTGGGCCGACACCATACGCATCGACACCATCAAGACAGTGGCCTACACGCACTTTATGCCCGACAACTTGGTGCTGAGGGCTTTTACTGAGAAGAATAACACACGGCAGCTGCTCAAGTCGCAGCGCGAACCGGCTTACTTCCGCACTTACTTTACAGCCCCCTCGGCGCATGTGCCGGTGGTGCGCGGCCTTAACTTTGATGCCGCACACGGCATTGTGGAGGACCGCTCGGCGGGGAACGATACCATCACTTACTGGCTGGCCGACACGGCGCTCGTAAAGCAGGACTCGCTCATGGTGGCCTACACCTACGAGGCTACCAACGACTCGACGCTGCAGCCTTACTTGCAAACTGACACGCTGTGTCTTGTGCCGCAATTCTCGTATGAACGCCGGCAGCGACTGGCAGCCGAGGATTTGGCAAAGTGGCAGAAGGGACTTGAAAAGCGCCACAAACGCGGCGACTTCAGCCAGGAGAAACCACCCGTCAAGCCGCTGAAGATGCAGCTGGCACTGCGCGGCAGCATCAACCCTGACGAGAATATGCACATCACCCTCGATGAGCCGGCGGCAAGGATTGACACAACTAAGTTCCACCTTTACCTTAAAGTGGACTCTACCTACAAGGCGGTGCCTTTCAAACTGAGGCGCGACGCGAACACGCTGCTGGCGTACACGCTGTATGGCGAATGGAGGCCGGGACAGCAGTATTTGCTCAACATTGACTCGACTGCCGTAACGGGACTGTCGGGGGCGGTGTGCAACAACTTCGACACCAAATTCAGTGTGGCGGGTGACGACAGCTACGGCTCGCTGTTTATGACAATAGCGGGGGCCGACTCTACTTGTGTGGTGCAACTGCTGCAAGGTGACAAGGTGGCCAAACAGGTGCGCGTGAAGAATGGCCGTGCCGACTTTTACTACACCAGACCTACCGACTACTACGTGCGGGCCTTTATTGACGCGAACGGCAACAACCGCTGGGACACGGGGTGCTACGCCGAGGGGCGCCAGCCTGAAATGGTGTACTACTATCCGCACAAAATTACGGTGCGTGCCAACTGGGACATTGAGCAGACATGGCAACTTGATGCGCTGCCGCTGAACCGCCAAAAGCCGGCGGAACTGGTAAAACAGAAGGGCGACACCAAGAAGACGCCGCGTAACCTTAACGCTGAACGCGAACGCAAAAAGCGAGGCGGGTGATGACGCCACACTATTATAGCAAACGGGCAGGCGGACTGTGGTGCAGACTGTGAAACGACCGCAGCAAGCCCCTGCCCTACTCTATTTCATTACAAACCAGACCTAAACACCATTATGAACTATGATTAAGAAACTCATGCTACTGCTGCTGTTAGTCGTGTCGGGACTACAGGCCAGCGCGCAATGCTCGTCGAACAACACGGCATTCAAAAGCGGCGAAACACTTATCTACGACTTGTACTTTAACTGGAAATTTGTGTGGATAAAGGTGGGCGTGGCCTCAATGAACACCACGCAGACTACCTACGGGGGGCACCCGGCCTTGCGCACGTATCTGATAACACGCGGCTCGAAAAAGGCTGACAAGATATTTGTGATGCGCGACACGCTGATGGCATACACCGGGCTCGACCTCGTGCCGAAGTATTACGTGAAAAAGGCTTTCGAGGGCAAAACTTACCGCAAAAACGAGGTGTGGTACTCTTACCCCAAAGGCAAATGTAACGTGAAGATGCGCTATCAGCGCGACCACAACCCGGCCAGCCACTCAAGTCACTCGAGCAAATACTGCGCCTTTGACATGATTTCGATGCTGATGCGCGCACGCTCGTTCTCGGCCGAAGGCATGAAGGTGGGACACCGCATCAACTTTTTAATGGCTGACGGACGCACCTGCGAGTGGAAGAGCATCGTCTATCGCGGCAAGAAGACTTTCAAAATGGAGAACAGCAATACCAAATACCGCTGCCTCGTGTTCTCGTTTGTTGAAAAGGAGAATGGCAAGGAAAAGGATATCGTTACCTTTTACATTACCGACGACAAGAACCACCTGCCGGTGCGACTCGACATGAACCTGAACTTTGGTACTGCCAAGGCGTTCCTTACAGGGGCACGCGGGCTGCGCAACCCGCAAACGGCTAAAATCAAGTAACGCTACCTGCACGCAACCTGCACAAGCCACAAACGCAACCTCTAATGGGGGCGACGCGTCTCGCGTCGGAAAAATGCCATGTCCACGCACCAAATAAAGACTCACTGATAGCACTAAATCACACCTATCAGTGAGTCTTTTCCTTAATGCCCGACGCGGGACGCGTCGCCCCCATTAGTGCTTGCGTTTAGTGGTAGCGTTTTTTGCTTGCGTTTAATGCTTACGGTACCTTTACAATACTACAAAAACTTTACTTGCCGAGTATCTTACATCTTACACTAACACGATGCAACTCATTGACTATCAACACCTTACTTAGTGTAAGATGTTACCAACACCACCTACACGCGACCTACACAACCCTCATGCTGCCACACGGCACAAGCACGGGAGGATAGTATCACAGCATAGGGGAGCAGAGATGTCTGTTGCTCCAACAGATTGTTCTACCTCCCTTTGGCGTATAATCCACCGCATACGTCCAAACCGACTGCGCGACAGCGGGGAGTGATGTGTAAGATGTATGCAGGGTGTGTATGATACTTTGAACTTATCTTACACTCTTGAAACCTCTGTTTATCAACCAGTTACGTACAAAAAGTGTAAGATGGCAGCAAAAGCACACGCACTCTTTTATAAGTAGGTTGACGGGAAAAGAACAAATATTTGTGTATAAGTTGTACACTTTTTTTGATGGGTGCAATGCCTTGGTGTTACCTTTGCAGCACTTTTGTTCTTATGTTCTCCGCGTTAGCGGCAAATTTCATAGAAACACCACAATATTCTAACTTCATCACTTTTTTGCGCCACTTGTATAGGCAACGCATTGACGGAGTCTGGACTTTGTTGCGCCCGACTTTGCTCTTTTTATTACAAAATGAAAGAAAATAACCTATTTATTTTTGCTTAATGCCTATCTTGCACTAACTTTGCTACCGAATTATAACATAATGCTTACCTTTCGGACATCAGCACCTCTGCTTGTAGGCTTACATGGTGCGGCAGAATGGTAGGCACATACACCTAAAAGATAAAAAACCTACACTTATCATGGAAAAGGTTGACCAGCTTGACCTCAAGATTTTGAAGATTATTACAGTTAACGCACGTATCCCGTTTAAGGACGTGGCCGCTGTGTGCGGTGTGTCGCGTGCAGCTATTCACCAACGCGTGCAACGCCTCATCGAGGCCGGTGTCATCACCGGCTCGGGCTACACCGTGTGCCCCAAGAGCATTGGCTACAGCACTTGCACTTACGTAGGTATCAAGCTTGAACGCGGCTCTATGTACAAGGGCGTGGCCGAGCAGTTGGAGAAAATTCCCGAAATTGTGGAGTGCCACTTCACCACCGGCCCGTACACAATGCTTGTCAAGCTTTACTCGCGCGACAACGAGCACCTTATGGACTTGCTTAACAACCACATTCAGGAAATTCACGGCGTAATATCGACAGAGACGCTCATCTCGCTCGAGCAGAGCATCAACCGCACGGTTCCCGTTACCCTGCAAGAGGATTAAAACAGACTTTGGCGGCGGGGCAGTACACATAAGCAGATGTGCCCTGCCCCGCCTTAAGGGTGATTCTAAAAAATCTGTTTTTAGAGTTCTACTATTCTGAAATGTGATTTGCACGCTCTCGAAAGTGTCTTTTTGAAAGTCTGTTCGGTCACATAGCCCGCTATGCTCCCTCACAAACTTTCAAAAAAACACTTCCGATAGCGCACAAATCCCTATTTCAGAATTATTAGAACCACCCTTAAAGCTTATCACACAAAACACACACTCGCACATGACACTTACTGGCCCGCTCATTGGTTTGGCCACGTTCCTTATTATAGGGGCGTTCCACCCCGTCGTTATCAAGACCGAATACTACTGCGGCACCAGGCCGTGGTGGGTGTTTCTCGTAGCCGGAATAGGCTGCATTGCCGCAGCACTGTTTGTAAGCAATGTGCTGGGGGCTGCCGTACTGGGCGTGACGGGCTTTTCGTCACTATGGACCATTCTCGAGCTGTTTGAGCAACACCAACGGGTGGAGAAAGGGTGGTTTCCCAAAGGGCCCGGACACGGCAAAAGATAGCGCACCGCAGCTTGTGGCGGCTTATACAACATTATGCAGATGATGATTGACATTGACCAACTCAACACCGAGGCTCTGGCGGCGCCTGCCAACCGGCCTGTTATTGGCATTACAGGCAACTTTAACGAAGGGCAGCTCAAGCTGCTCCCCGGTTATTTCCGCTCTATCGAGGCTGCTGGCGGCACCCCCGTGGTCATTCCACCACGACGCAAGCCCGACGCCTCGCTCATCAGTCTGATTGACCGCATCGACGGGCTGCTGCTTTCGGGCGGAGCCGACATCAACCCTATATTGATGGGCGAGGACCCCGTGCCAGCACTGCACGGCATCAACAACGAACGCGATGCCTTTGAACTGGCACTCACACGCTTGGCCTACAACCGCCAAGTGCCCATGCTGGGCATCTGCCGCGGCATACAAGTGCTCGCTGCAGCACTGGGCGGCACTGTGATGCAGGACATAGCCACGGCTATGCCCCACTCTACTCTGGTCAAACACTCACAAGACGCTGACCGCGGGGTGGCCACACACTTTGTCACGGCCGAGGCCGACTCTGTTGTCGGACGGCTGCTGGGCACACGCTTTGCCGTCAACTCCTTCCACCACCAAGCCGTGGGCGAACCTGGCCCCCGCTTTAGGGTGACGGCACGCTCGGCCGACGGGGTGGTTGAGGCTATCGAGAGCACCGACATGAAGAGTATCATTGGCGTGCAATGGCACCCCGAATGCTTCTGGCCCGAAGGCGACAGCTGCATGATGCCACTGTTTGAGCACTTTGTAGCTAATGCCACACAATTTGCCACTGCCAAACGGGTGCACGAGCAGGTGCTCACTCTCGACTCACACTGCGACACGCCCATGTTCTTTGACAAAGGGGTGGAACTTACCCGACGCGACCCACAACTGCTCGTCGACTTTCCGAAAATGCGCGAGGGACACCTCGATGCCACTACCATGGTGGCCTATCTGCCGCAGGGCGGACGCTCTGAACAGGAGGAGCTGCAAGCCACACAAATGGCTGTCAAACTGCTCAACGAGATTGAGACACGCGTGGCAGACGCACCCAATGTGGCACTTGCACGCACACCGGCCGACTTGTACCGCCACAAGCTTGAAGGCAAACTGTCCGTCATGCGCGGCATTGAGAATGGCTACGCCCTGGGACGCGACATCGACAATGTGGCTCGATTTGCACAAATGGGCGTGGTGTACATCACGCTCTGTCACAACGGCGACAACGACATCTGCGATTCGGCACGTCGCTCTACCAACGAACACGGCGGTCTGTCAGACTTTGGACGCAAGGTGGTGGCCGAAATGAACCGCACAGGTATCATGGTCGACCTTAGCCATGCGGCCGAAAGCTCTTTTTACGATGCACTGGCCTGCAGCACCACCCCTATCGTTTGCTCACACGCTTCGAGCCGCGCACTATGCAACCACCCGCGCAATCTGACCGACGACCAGTTGCGGGCCTTGGCCAAAGCTGGCGGTGTGGCGCAAGTCACACTGTACCACGGCTTCCTGCGTCTTGACGACGACGGCATACCGGCCACTATCGACGACGGGGTGCGCCACTTGATGCACTTTATCGATGTGGCAGGAATCGACCACGTGGGCATCGGCACCGACTTTGACGGCGACGGCGGAGTGCCGGGCTGTGCCTGCGCTTCCGAACTCATCAACTTTACACGCCGCTTGCTGGCCGAAGGGCTCACCACTACCGACTTGCAAAAGGTATGGGGCGGCAACTGGCTGCGTGTCATGCAGTTGTGCCAGGACAAAGCACAGTGCTGACACCTGCACCTCTCGCATATCCCCCACCCACACACTGAGAGCATCTGTGCGCAACACTGCGTATGACGCTGTGCGCAGCGCTCTACCATCATATTAGTAACAGAGTATCAGCTATCATGAACAAGATATTTGCGGCCTCACTGGCCGCCATCATACTGGCAGCCACAACTGGCCTCGCTGGCTGCAAAAGCCAAAAGCAGAGTGGCGACGACACGGCCACCGACACCATTGCGGTGACCCAAATAACCTTCAACGCCGACTCGGCTTTTGCCTCTATCGAAAAGCAGTGCAGTTTCGGCGCACGCGTACCAAACTCCGAAGCGCACGACCGCTGCGCCGCCTACATCGTGGCACAATTCAAGGCTTTAGGACTTGATGTGACAGAGCAAAAGGCCGACCTCAAGGCTTGGGACGGCAAGGTGCTCAAGTCAAACAACATCATTGCGGCCTACCGCCCCGAACTGACCGACCGCATCATCATCTGCACACACTGGGAAAGCCGTCCGTGGGCCGATGCCGACCCCGACTCCACCAAGCACCACCAGCCCGTAATGGCTGCCAACGACGGTGCAAGCGGTGTGGCCGTAATGCTTGAAGTGGCGCGCCACCTGGGCGAGCTCAAGCCCAACATTGGCATTGACTTCATCTGCTTCGACTCCGAGGACTATGGTGCCCCCTACTGGGCCGAAAGCCAAGCCCCGCAGGACGGCTCCGACTGGTGTCTTGGCTCGCAGTATTGGGCTGCCCACCCACATGTGCCAGGCTACAAGGCGCGTTTCGGCATACTGCTCGACATGGTGGGCGGACAGGACGCCCGATTTGCCTACGAGGGCATAAGCATGCGCTATGCACGCGACGTAATGGTGAAGGTGTGGGACGCTGCCACACGCGCCAAGGCCGACCACCTGTTCCAGCCCATTGAGGGCGGCTATGCACAGGACGACCACGTGCCCATGAACGAGACTGCTGGCATACCCACCATCGACATCATTCCATTTATTGAGGGAGAGCACTCCTTTGGCACTACCTGGCACACCACCAGCGACACGCCACAAAACATATCGAAGGAGACTCTGCGCGGCGTGGGACAAACGCTGCTGCAATTCATCTCCGAACAATAATACAAAGCATAACACTTAACACACTAACTGCCGTGACTATTAACGAGATACAAGACGAGATTATTGAAGAGTTCTGCGAGCTCGATGACTGGATGGACCGCTACCAACTGCTCATTGACCTGGGCGAGGAGCAAGCCCCCCTACCCGACTCTGACAAAACGGACCAGAACCTGATTGACGGCTGTCAGAGCCGCGTATGGATAGCATGCGAGGAGCACGACGGACGCCTCGACTTCCGGGCCGAAAGCGACGCACTGATTGTAAAGGGCATCGTGTCGCTCGTTATCCGCGTGGTCAACCACCAAACGCCCAAGGACATTCTCGACGCCAAGCTTTACTTTATAGACAAGATTGGCCTTACCGAGCACCTCTCTCCCACCCGCTCAAACGGCTTGCTCGCCATGATAAAGCAAGTGCGCATGTATGCCCTCGCCTTTCAAACCAAACTCGAGGAGAACAAGTAACACGCCACGCACAAGCCCAAGGCTGCGGCACAGGAGACAAAGCGCATGCGCTGCTAAATATTTATGCACAAATACGCAAAATGCTGCATACACACCACGTGTATGCAGCATTTTGCGTATATTTGCAAGCAAAACACACTACTTAGCAACATGACAATACCCGAGATTACTGCCGCCGAGGCGGCATCGATGATACAAAACGGCGACCTTTTGGCCGTAGGCGGCTTTGGTCCGGCAGGCTCGCCCAAAGTAATAACACCAGCTCTTGCAGCCCGTGCCCGTAAAGAGCATGAGGCTGGGCGTGCCTTCAAGGTGAATGTGGTGACGGGGGCCTCAATCGGTGCCAGCTGCGACGGCGAGCTGGCCGCAGCCGATGCCGTCGACCGCCGTTTGCCCTTCAGCGTCAACCCCGAAATGCGCAAGGCTTACAACACGGGGCATGTGCGCTACACCGACCTCAACCTGTCAGACAATGCCTCACACCTGCGCCAGGGGCTCACGGGGCGCATCACATGGGGCATTATCGAAGCCTGCGATGTGCAGGAGGTGCGGGGCAAACTGCGCATTTACCTCACTGCGGGCATAGGCATTGCGCCTACCATCTGTCGTTTGGCCGAAAAGGGTGTGTTCATTGAACTAAACACCTGGCACAGCACCAAGGTAATAGGCATGCACGACATCTACGAGATTGAGGATCCCTGGTTCCGTGCCCCGATACGCATCACGCAGCCTATCGAAATTATCGGACTGCCATACATCGAGGTGGATCCCGACCACGTGCGCGGCATTGTCATGACCCATCTGCCCGACGAGGCACGCGCCATGAACCCCGCCAACGAGGTGACACGTGCCATTGGCCAGCACACGGCCGACTTCCTGGTGTGGAACATGGAACAGGGCTTCATCTTCCGCAACAAGCTTATACTGCAAAGCGGTGTGGGCAGCGGAGCCAATGCCGTGATAGGTGCCCTGGGCGAGTCGAAGGAGGTGCCCAACTTCTCCATCTACACCGAGGTATTGCAAGAGGAGCCCATGCGCCTCATACGCGAGGGTAGGGTAATGGCCGCCTCAACCGGTGCACTCACACTGAGCCCGGAGCATCTGCAGGACCTTTACCGCAACATGAACGACTACCGCGGACGTCTGCTGCTGCGCCCCTCCGAAATATCAAACTGCCCCGAAATCATTGCCCGCCTTGGCGTATGCTCGCTCAACACAGCCATCGAGGTGGACATCTACGGTCACGTCAACTCCACCAAAGTCTGCGGCACACGCATGATGAACGGGGTAGGGGGCTCGTGCGACTTTACCTGCAACGCCATGCTGGCCACGTTTACCTGTGGTTCAACCGCCAAGGAGGGCCGCATAAGCAGCATTGTGCCATTCTGCTCGCACGTCGACCACACTGAGCACTATGTCGATGCCATCGTAACCGAATATGGCGTGGCCGACCTCCGCAACAAGTCTGCCCTCGAAAAGGCCGAGGCTCTCATAGCCATTGCCCATCCCGACTACCGTCCCATTCTGCGCGAATATATGCGTCTGGCCGGTGCCTACGGCGGACACACGCACCACATCTTACCGGCGGCCTTTGCCATGCACGACACCTACCGCCGCAAGGGTGACATGCGCCTGGTTGACTGGAGCGAATACATCAAGGACTGACAACTTTGAATAAGATAGGCGGCACCTCACAAGAAAGTTCAAGCAAGCTTGACTTTCTTCACTCGGTTTGCACTATCTTTGCACAGAGAAGTACAAAGCACACCATCAACTACAAAAACCACACTACCATGATTGTACACGCAGCCAACCCCATTTACGACAGCATATTCAAGTATTTAGTCGAAGACAAACGCATTGCAAAGATACTCATCTCCGCACTACTAAAAAAAGAGGTCCTCGACGTTGAATTCCGCCGCCATGAGTACACCAACAATGTACGCAACGACATTTCCATGTTCCGCATAGACTTCGGAGCCAGGGTGCGCGAGGCCGATGGTTCAGAACACCTGGTACTGATTGAACTGCAAAAGACCTGGATCGAAACCGAGACGCTGCGTTTCCGCCAATACCTTGGAGCACAGTATTCTGACCCCAACAATATTCAAAAAGAGGAACGTCTCAAACACGGATATGCCATACCAATGGTTACCGTCTACCTGCTGGGGCACAAAGTGGGCAACATCGAAGAGCCTATCCTCTACGTCAACCACAAGTCGTACGACTACAACGGGCACGAAATTACCCAAGGCCTGCCAGACCCCTTTGTCGAGAGCCTCATACACAACAGCATCATTGTACAAATACCCCGTCTGCACGGACATGTCAACAACCGGCTTGAAGAGGTGCTCAGCGTATTCGACCAAAACAGAACCAACGAGTTCAACCACCATATCATCAACATCAACGAAGAGGAATATGCCAACGATGACGACATGCTCTACATCGTACGAAGGCTTACCGCTGCTGCTGCAAATGCCAAACTGCGCCATGACATGAACGTTGAGGACGAATTTTTCACAGCTATCGAGAACCGCGACACTACCATAATGAATAACGAAAGGGAAATAGCTGAACAAAGGGCATATATCAACGAGCAGAAATGCCAAATCAACGAGCAGCAAAACCAACTCAACGAGCAGCAAAGCCAACTCAACGAGCAACAAAGCCAACTCAACGAGCAACAAAGCCAACTCAACGAAAAGAACAAGATGCTGCAATCTGCCATTAAAGCCATGATGAACAATGGGTTAGATGTGGCTACCATCGCCACTTCGCTTGGCATAACAGCGGGTGAGGTTGAAGCGCTTATGGCGAAATAAGCCCTTGCCAAAAGCACAAATCAGCATTTGGCGGCAAAAAAGAAGGCAACAGATACCCTCCATTACAATAAAAAGTGTATTTTTGCCGCCAAAAACCACTGAGCAGTTGGGAACTTGCGCAACACCTCACACATGCTGCACCAAGGAACGGCCCATGCTGCCCGACATTTAAGTATAACCTCAAACCCAAATAACTGACACTATGTATTGGACATTGGAATTGGCCTCAAAGCTTGAAGATGCACCTTGGCCAGCAACAAAAGACGAACTCATTGACTACGCCATGCGCTCAGGAGCACCGATGGAGGTGGTAGAAAACCTGCAGGAACTTGAAGACGAAGGCGAAATATACGAAACCATCGAGGACGTATGGCCCGACTATCCTACAAAGGAGGATTTCCTCTTCAACGAGGACGAATACTAACTCACGCCCAAGCTATAACCAACATATAGCACAAAACCTTTCAATAAGCGGTATAGAAATTCTGACTTACAGATTTCTATACCGCTTTTTTGGCACCTGACAGCCTCACCAGAGTGTGTTAGCAAAGCAGCATTTCACTTTAAGGAAGAACAAAACAGCACTGCTTTCCTAACACTGCTTTCCTAAATCTGTTCTGCTAATGTTTGAGGCAAAACATGCATCGCGTTAGATAAAATTTATATATTTGCAGCAGAAATACATTATATCAGATTATTAAATTCTAAATATAGTAATACTATGGCCAACTTATTAGATGAGACACAAGGACCTATCAACAACGAAGGTCGAGACGTACATGTTATTGATCGTCAAATACCAGTGACAATAACTTTTAAGTCAACACTTTTCGAAATAGCACTATGGATAACTATCCCCTTATTGGTGTTACTCTATGTTTGCTTTATGGGCAATCAACTTGAGTCGCCTGCAAGGGTGGCTGCAATAGGCTGCCTGTTGGGCATATTGCCAGGAGTTATATTCATATTCATGAAAATATCGGCTCGCAACTACTTTATGCAGCTCGAGCAACGCATACAAGCAGAAGCCTCTAACATAGATAACTTCCTTGAACAACGTGTGCAGATATTGCAAAATGTAGTGGGTATAGTAGATCGTGCTATTGACCTCGACAAAGACGTTATGAAAGCCGTAGCAGCCCTGCGTGGTGGAAAAATCAGCGACACAAATCGTAGTGACATAAACAACCAACTCAACGTAGCCTGCGGACGACTATTTCCACAGGTTGAGGCATATCCAGAACTAAAGGCACACCAAGCCATAGCCGATGCTATGCAACAAAACAACTATTTGCAACGTGAGATAACAGCAGCACGCACTGTGTATAACAGCAGAGTGACACAGTGGAACACCGATATTTTTTCATGGCCAACCAAAATGATTGTTGCTGCCCGTCAGGGATATACTACACGCATTCCATTTACCATATCGGCAGAAACAAGAGAAATGGCTCGCAGCAAGTTTTTCTAAGCCTCAGTAGCAACCTCTTATTTATATCTTAATCATGGTTGAGGATATATATGACCCCTTGGACGAATATGTCAACACCTTTGCACCGCGTTTTAGACAAGTTGCTAAAGATACTTTTGCCCAACTCTCAAAAGAAGCCGGAGTAGATATCAATGCCAACCGACAAACATGTAAACAACTATACAAGGCTCAAGGCGACTTGAAATCGGTAAAGTCCAAACTCTGTTGGACCATATTTCTATGTGTAGTGATGTGGGGCGGTGCAATAGGTGGCGGTATCGCTATCTTCAATATGTATGATAGCTTCGAACCATGGGAAATAGTTCTTATTGCCATTGGTATTGCAACTGCATTGCTATTGTTGTTTTGGAAAATTCAACCACTAATCAAACGGCTGAAGAGTGAACGAAATGGGCTGATAGAAAAAACCACAAAACTCGAAAAAGAAGCGTGGCAACAAATGGCACCTCTAAATCGTTTGTACGATTGGGATATACTAACACACATGATGACCCAGACGGTTCCGAAGTTAGAATTCGATTCCTATTTTACTACGCAGCGTTTGGCAGACCTTCAAGAAGTTTATGGTTGGGACGGAACGTTCAATCAAGAAAGATCCGTTATATACTCACATTCAGGGCTTATCAATGGCAACCCATTTGTACTTTGCCGTACGCGAAAAATGGAGATGGGCACAAAAACATACTACGGACATAAAACTATATATTGGACAACCAGAGAGCGAGGAAGCGATGGCAAAATGCATACGGTGCGACACTCTGAAACACTTACGGCAAGTGTTACAGCACCCTATCCAGGTTATTATGAAAAGACACGACTTATCTATGGAAACACTGCTGCCCCCGACCTAAAATTCTACCGCAAACAAAGTGGACTTGCTAATTGCGAAGGCTCACTTTCATATAGATGGCAAAGAAGGAAATTGCGCAAGAAGAGCCGTGACCTGACGAACAACGATTTTGCCATGATGACCAACGAAGAGTTTGAAGTGGCTTTTGATACGAGCAACCGTAATAGCAACCAGCAGTATGCGCTGCTCTTTACGCCATTGGCTCAAGCCAATATGCTAAAACTCCTCAAAGACAATAGCGCAAGTTATGGTGATGATTTCGATTTCGAAAAAAACTGTATGATCAACACTATATTACCAGATCACATACAGTCTATAGATCTCGACATGAACCCACATCAGTATCAAAACTTTGATTATGATAAGGCTGAAAAGGACTTCTATGACATCAATGCCCAATACTTTCGCGCCATATATTTCTGCTTTGCTCCATTGCTGTGCGTACCCATGTACCAACAAATAAGGTCGCAAGAGAATATCTACGGACGTGACATGCAGCGCCATAGTGCCTTTTGGGAGCATGAGGCACTTGCCAACTTCTGGGGACAAGACCACTTTAAGCACCCCCAATGTGTTACCGACTGCATATTGAAAACAAAAAAGGAGCAGACATCAGGAGATAGTTCGTCGGTAACCGTTTATGCCTATGGTTACCGTGTAGAACAGCGCATCTCTTACATAACTAAATGGGGCGGAGACGGAAGAACGCACCAAGTGCCTGTTTATTGGGACGAGTATCTACCCGTAACAGGGAAGAGGCGTATGGATATTGCTGAAGACAATCATTACGACGATGCAAAAGCCAACCAACACCAGCGTATAGCTCATGTTACCGAGGTTCTCAAGGATTCGGGCATGGATGTATACAGAAGACATATTGTTTCAAAACTACAATAACAAAACGCATGTAGTTGCGTCATGCAAACGATATGGGAACCTTTCGATAAGCGGTATAGAATTTCTGACATACAGATTTCTATACCGCTTTTTTAGCACCTGACAGTTCCACCATACGGCGCCACAACAGGGCAGGGTGGGGCGGGGGAGAAGCCCTGCTTGCATACACGCCAACTGCTCATGCAAAGAACGTGATGCGCTTGTAGGAGCACAGGAAACCAACTGCAAGAATACATAAAAACACTTGTGAGAATACATAAAACCACCTGCAAGAATACAGAAAAACACCTGTGAGAATACAGAAAAACACCTGCAAGAATACACAAAAACACTTGTGAGAGAGCTTAAATGCACTTGCGCAAAAGCTGAAAAACACTTACGGGAGGTAGAAAAATCTGTTCGTCCAACAGAAAAGTCTGCCTCCCGTAACAGAAAAGTCTGCCTCCCGTAACAAGAAGAACGCTCTCCCGTAACAGACAAATCACTCCCACCGAACCCAAAAGACCACCTCACGCAACACGTAAGAGCCACACACAACACCAAAAGTGTGCAAGCCGCGACACAGGCATTCGCGGCCAGGGTGCAATCAGGCATATTGCTTACTACAAGCACTACAAAACGCCGAAATAATTACATTTTGCAAAATATTCGTGCAAGATACTTGCATATTATCTATCAACATACTACCTTTGCTTTCGTTATAAATACAACACAACAATTAAGAACTCCTTACAACTACCAAAATAACACAGCTTATGAGACATCTCTACACAGCTTTTGCAGCAGCCCTTATAGCAAGTTCGGCTGCTACCGCACAAACCGCCGTCACGCGCAATGTGCGCCTTACACCCACCAAGCAAGCCATAGCTTTGGCCAAAAAGTCCAACTTCCGTCCGGCCGTCAAGCTGGGCAGCACTGCCGCATCGGGCAAGCGCTTCAACGTAGCCTCCACTACCGGCACCACTACCACAGCCCCCATCATCGATGCCCAGCCCGAAGGCAAACTCCACGCCAACTTCTACTTTTCGGGCGAGAGCTTTGTCAACATGATGGGCTATGAGGCCCAACTGCCGTTCGACGGTATTTGGGGCAAAATAGTCGAGGCTCCCGACAACAAGACCATATACATCAACAACCCCATCGGTGCCTACTATTCTGACGCATGGATTAAGGGCGAACGCACCACTGGCGACACCATCGAGGTAAAACTGCCGCAGCAGTTTGTACACGAGGAGTACGACGGCATGAGCAACGACGCCTGGCTTTACAAACTCGTGCCCGTCAAGGTTGAACAGGACGGCGAAACCTACACTACCTTCAAGCCCGACTCTACGAGCCAGACCGTGAAATACGTGTGGCGCAACGACAGCATCGTACTTGTCAACACCACACAGGACAGCAAGCTGCTTGGCATGTGTACCGAGGCGGGCGAATGGTATGGCTATGGCGACTACATACAGCAGTACACTGTGTTCGACCAACAGCCCGTTGCGCCCAAGGACGAGACCAAAGCCACCCAAATGAGCATCACCTACTACGACTCAGGACAGATGTACGGCCGCGTAAAGAAGGCCGTGCGCGAGGGCAACGACATCTACATTGCCGGGCTCAACGAAAACATTCCCTCTGGCTGGGCCAAGGGCACCATCAGTGGCAACAAGGCCACATTCAGCGGCCATCAGTACATGGGCCTCGACTCTGTGACAGCAAGCTACGCCTTTTTCGAACCCGTGTCGCACAACATGGTGTGGGACAGCGAGATTGGGGATTCAATAGAGAGCCTCACACTGGCCGATGCCATCACATTTGACTACGATGCCGACAAGAGCACACTCAGCACCGACAGCACCTTCGTGGCCAACCAAGGTTACAAAATATTTAACCAGGTGTTCACCTACGACGGTGCCACCCTTGAGCCATGGACCGAAAAGGCCGCCACACCGCTTGCCGTAGACGCAAGCACCATGTCGTACATGCCCTTCAGCGAGGAGTACGGCTACGGTCTGCTGGCCTTCGCACCCAGCGAGTTCGACGCCGACGGCTACATTCTCGATGCTAACAAACTCTACTACAGCATCTACCTCGACGACGACGTTCTGACCATCGACCCCGATGAATATAAACTGTTCCCTTACGAAACCACCGAAATACCCTTCACCTACAGCGACATGCTCGACTTTGTCAATTATGCCGGCATGTGGCAGGTTTACACCTTTGTCACGGGCATCGACCGCATCGGTGTACAAATGATTTACAAGGGTGGTGGCGAAGTGCGCAAGTCGGCCATCACCTACATAAGCGCCACCGACGAGGACCCCTCGGCTGTGAGCAATGTGGCTCAAACCGGCAAGGTGGCTGGCGTCACCTACACCGACCTCAGCGGTCGCCGTGTGAGCCGTCCTGGCAAGGGCTTGTTCATTCAGACCACACGCCTGGCCGACGGCACCATCACTACAAGCAAGCGCTTGTTCAAGTAAGCCGCACGCAGGATTTATGACACATACATATTGATAAGTCCGGGAGCCTTATGCCGGCTCCCGGACTTCTTAAATCTCTTAATGAGTGGTGCTGATGTTCTTGATTTCTAAATTCTAAGCATCACACACCGGCCCCACCCTTTAATCCATCACACACCCATGAAACTATTACACACCTGTCTTGCCGTTCTGCTCATGGTCCTTTGCACAGGCCCCGTGGCTGTGGCACAAACCACCACCATGGACTACAGTTACTACGACGGCACCACCGACCTGGCACAAACCGGGTCGGGCAAAAAGGAGACCTACGACGTGGCCATACACATCAATCAGCCGGCTCTCACGGGCACCACCATCAAGGGGGTGATTATCAGCATACCACACACCACGGCTGTCAGCAACCTTAAAGTGTGGCTGTCAAAGAAACTCACGCTCCAATCCATCGACGGCAAAAAGCAGAATGTGCCCGACATCTGCACACAACCCGCCGACACCGCATTGGCCTTCAGCAGCACCTACATACCCCTCGACCAACCATACACCATCACCGAGGGTGGCGTATATGTGGGCTACACCTTCACCATCAATGCCGTTGGCACCGACCAAAATGCGGCCAATCCGCTGATTGTGTGCGAAAGCCAGAACGAGGGCGGATTTATGATACATTCTACCAAGAAGTACCTCAAATGGGTTGACCAGTCCGACGTAGCCAATTTGGCCATGAAAGTACGCATCGACGGCGTGGCAGCCAACAGCGCTTCTGTCAGCCTGCCCGCCACCATCTACACCATCACGGGGCAAACGGCCACCACCAACGTCACAGTGGCCAACTACGGCGCCAATGGCGTGCAGTCCTTCGACATCGACTACACCGTCAACGGCACACCGCTCACCCAACACTGCGACCTGCCCGCCGGACAGCAGTTGCCGGGCGAATTTGGCAAGAGCACCCAAGTGGCCGTCAGCCTGCCCGCCATCGGGGCCGACGGCACTTATCCCGCCACCATCAGCATCAGCAAGGTGAACGGGCAGCCCAACTCAAGCACAGCAGCACCCACCGCCTTCAAGGTGGACGCACGCGCTTTCATACCCACACACCGTCCCGTCATCGAGGAGTTTACAGGCACCTGGTGCGGCAACTGCCCGCGCGGCTACGTTGCCATGAAGGCCATGAAGCGCCTGCACCCCGACCGCTTTGTAGGACTGGCCTACCACTTCAACGACAGCATGATGGTCATGACGCAAGAGCAGTTCCCGCTTTCAGTAACCGGCTACCCCATAGCCTCGATTGAGCGTCACGGCACCACCGACCCCTATTTCGGGTCCGACTCAAAAGGCGCCCACCCATTATACATTGAACGGGAGTGGCTGGCCTATGCCAACCAGTATGTGCCCGTCGACGTGGCTGTCGAAGCCAAACTCTCGGCCGACGGCAAGGAGGTGACTGCCCAAGCCGGCATCACCTCAACACGCGCCATGAGCAATGCGGGTTACAAGGTCGAATTTGTGCTCGTGGGCAACGGTCTGAACGGCACGGGCAATGGCTGGGTGCAGGAGAACTATTATAACAATGCCACCGCCGACATATTTCCAGAGCCGGAGTTTGCCCCCTTCCTTGGCACTGCCGACAAGGTGGCCGGCCTCGACTACGACGATGTGGTGCTTGCCACTACCCGCACACTCGGCACCGACGTGGCACTGCCCAATGCCCTGGAGGCTTACAAGCCCTGCCAGGCTGCGGCCACATTTGAGCTTGACGCCATTGTGACGCCCGACAAGCTGAATCCCGTAAAGTTTAACAAGACCAAACTCGATGTGGTGGCCCTGCTCATCAATGTGACCACCAACAAGGTGGTCAATGCCGGCATTGCGACGGTTGACGCCACAGACTATCGCACGGCTGTGGGCCAGCTTACCACCACTGGTGTCCAACCCAAGGAACCCACCATCTACTACGACCTTAGCGGCCGCCGTACAGGTGCTGCTGCCAAGGGTGTGCTCATAACCAACACCGGACGCAAAGTAGTGCGCTAAATATCTGCGCACCACGCCATAGCAAGCGGACTTGCTGCAACACTCTGTACAACGGAGTTTGCGGCAAGTCCGCTCTTATTTTTTGCACGGATTGCGTTAAAATATATTGTAAGGCGAAGTTTACATTTTACCCCCCCCCAATGTATAAACTTTGCAAATTATGCAGAATGAAGCGTCATATCTGCGCCATTTTGCAACATATGTTGCATTCATAATACGTGGCAGGTTAGTATTTTTGCACACTATTTTACAAGGATAACGCGCACGCAGAACAAACGCACGCAGAACACTACCAAAGGATAACACGCATGAACCTCAAACAACGCATATTGCAACGCTTGGGGGCACTGATGCTGGCCAGCATTCTCTGCCTCAACCTCAACGCACAACACGCGGCCGTCAAAACCAATCTGCTGTACGACGCCACCCTCACGCCCAACCTCGGTGTGGAGCTGGGCCTGGGGCGCAAAAGCACCATGCAGGTGCTCTACGGCCTCAACTTGTGGAAACACCCCCTGAACAACGACAAGATGTGGAAACACTGGCAACTGCTCGGCGAGTACCGCTGGTGGCCCTGCTCCAAGTTTAACGGCCACTTTATTGGCGTGCACGCCATGGGCGGCGAGTTCGACATGCAGAAGGTGCGTTTCAAACTGCCCTTTTACAACTGGCCTTCCGACCTACGCGACAAACGCTACGAGGGCTGGAACGCCGGGGGTGGCTTTACCTACGGCTACCAATGGATATTGGGCCGGCACTGGAACCTCGAGGCATCGCTCGGCGTGGGCTATCAGTACATCAGCTACAAGCGTTACCCTTGCGCCGAATGCGGCACCACCGAGGAGAGCGGCCACAAGCACTACTTCGGGCCCGACAAACTGGCGCTCAGCCTGATGTACGTGTTCTAAACGCTGACGCCACCACGTGCACAGCCACATTTTGGTGTGCAGCCCCGGCCCAATGCGCCCCGCCTGCCACAACCACCTCAACCCCCTTACTATCAAACAGCAACTTATGTCAATCAAACACATCATAGCTACATCGCTCCTGGCACTCGCACCATTGGCCGCCTGTGCACAGGGCAACAGCATGCACCAGCTTGCAGCACGCCCCATGGCCAAGCCGGCCGGCGAGTCGCTGGTGGTAACCTGGCGCATGACCATGGACAGCATGCGCATACGCTCCAACCAAACGCTGGTGTTCACCCCCGTCATTGAGGACAAGCACGGCCACACACAAACGCTGCGCTCCATCATGGTGAACGGACGCCGCCAGCACTACGTATTTCTGCGCAACGGCAACAAGCATTACCCCGACGCCATTGAGCTGCAGCGCCACAACGGCACCGCCCAATGCTACAACTACCGCGAGGCCATCGACCTCGAGCCGTGGATGAACGATGCCACCGTGCGCATTGCCACCGACACCTGCGGGTGCGGCAATCTGGTGGGCAACGGTGCCGGCACACCCGTCGACATCAATCCGCACTGGGAGCGCAAGTGTGCCCTGGCCAACGTAATGCCCGCCGTCAGTGCCGACGACCCCGTGCTCTCGCTGCAGGGCAAGGCTTACCTCGACTTTCCCGTCAACCGCACCGAACTGCACCCCGACTACCACAACAATGCGGCCGAGCTGCACAAAATAATGAGCACCATCGACACCGTGCGCCACAACCCCAACGTGAGCATCACCTCTATCAGCATTCACGGCTATGCCTCGCCCGAGGGGTCGTGGGCCAACAATGCCCGTCTGGCACAGGGACGCGCTGCCACGCTCAAGGAGTATGTGCGCAACCAGTACGACATACCGGCCAAAACGTATCATGTAGACTTCACGCCCGAGGACTGGGCAGGGCTCGACACCTTTATCGTGCGCAGCAACATGGCCGACAAGCAGGCTTTGCTCGGCATTGTGCGTGCCGACATGGACCCCGACACCAAAGATGCCCAGCTCAAGCAGCGCTACCCCGAGGCTTACAGCATTCTGCTCAACGCTTGCTACCCCTACCTGCGCCACTCCGACTATGAGGTGAAGTACAAAATACGCCCCATGAGCGACCGCGAGGCCGCTGCCCTCATCAGCACAGAGCCAAGGCTGCTCTCGCTCACCAAAATGTACCGCATTGCAGCCCTTTACGAGCCGGGCAGCGACCAGTACAACGAGGTGATTGAAACCGCTGCCAACGTTTATCCCGCCGACACCGAAGCCAACCTCAACGCTGCAAGCGTGGCACTGCGCCAGGCCGACATCACACGCGCCGGGAGCTACCTCAAGCGTGCCGGCCAAACGCCTGCCGCCATCAATGCCCGCGGTGTGCTGGCCCTGCTTCAAGGCCATTTGGCACAGGCTCATCAACTCTTTGAACAGGCTGCTGCCAATGGCTCCGACGAGGCCAAACGCAACTTGACGCTCATTACAGCCGCCAATTAAGCACTCTATATAAACTTTACATACATAAGACTTATGAAAAAGATTTATTTACCTTTAGCTCTTGCTGCCACCCTTGCATTAGGTGCTTGCAGCAGCGACAATGTTGTAGACAATGGTGGGTCAAACCCCATCGACCTGAGCAAGGGTGGCTTTGTCAAGATGAGCCTCAACCTGCCTACCGACAACAACCGCGGCAGCCGCGCCGAACTCAACGACGGTCTGGACAACGAGTACGGCATCAAGAACGCTTACCTCGTGCTCTTTGAGGGGGCTGAAAACGACGAAGATGCAGCCACGTTCAAAGGTGCCTACGAACTCAGCAACAGCGATTTTGAGATGGTGGGCAACAACCACGTAACGCTCACAAAGCGTATTGCCTTTGCCAACGACACGAAGCCCGCAGAAGGCAATAAGCTCTATGCCCTGGTGGTGCTCAACAACAATAACTTGTTTACTGTCGATGCTACTCACACACTGACATTTGCCACTACTAATGTGAACGCTACAGATTACGCCTCTCGTGCAAACTTCATCAACTTCTCTAAAGCCATTGCCAGCACAAATACCGACGGTGAGACGCCCTTTGCCTCTGACGTAGCCAACAACGGCATATTCATGACCAATGCCCCGCTCTGCACCAAGCCAGGCGGTGGCACCGCCCCCACGGGTGCCAAAATCAAGACATTGGCCGACGTGACCAGCAACATCTACACTACCGAGGCCGAGGCCAAGTCGAAGCCCGCTGCCGAGATTTATGTAGAGCGTGCCGTAGCCAAGGTGACAGTACAGAACAAGACTGGAGAACTCGTGGCTAACCAGAATAACGCTGCCAGCAAGATAAGCTACCAGCTGTACAACTGGGTGGTGGACAACACCAACAAGAAGAGCTACATCGTGCGCCAGTATAACAAGGATTGGAACAGTATCCACTCCGACAAAGTTACAACAGGCGACTACCAGTACCGCTTTGTATGGGGTTCAGAAGTGAACCCCAACGCTACTGAAGGCAACAAGCTTTACCGCACGTCATTTGCCCAAGACCCCGAATACGACACCCCTGCTGCAAATGCTGCCAACTACAACCAAATGGCCAGCAACGCCAGCATGGCGATGAGCGCAGAGTTTGGCAACGACCACCCGCAGTATTGCAACGAGAATACCTTCAAGGTAACGGCTCAAAATCAAGACCAAACTACCCGCGTGGTGCTTGGTGTTAAATTGTCTGCACCTGGCACAACCACCTATGATGCTGACCTCTATACCGTCAACGACAACAAGGAGGTTGTTTACACCAAAGCCACTCTGGCCGAACGCCTCAAGAACATTCTGCTTAAGGAGGCTGCCGTGAATACCTGGGTTAAAGCGCACGCCACAGATGCTTCATTCGACATCACCTTCGACGCCAATGAAGCTGGTACAACTACCATCACAAAGGCCACCTTTAAGGGCAAGACCGCAACCGGTGCTGCTGAGGAGACACTTGAAACTTTCACAACCAACTTCAATAAGGCTCTGCCCAACATCGTTCGCTACAAGGGCGGCGTGGCATACTATGCCGTGCGCATCAAGCACTTTGGCGACACCGAGGGCACACCTTGGAATGTAGCTGGACAGGGCGTAACAGCCGGCGGCAACAGCCTAATATATCCGAATCCCAGCGCGGGTGCCAACGATGGTTGGTTCCTTGGCCGCTACGGCGTAGTGCGCAACAACTGGTACGACATCAGCGTGAACAGTATTCAGACACTTGGCGATGCCACCATACCCGCATTCACTAACGACCCCGACGATGTGCTTGAGAACTATATCTCTGTAAGCATCAACGTACTCTCATGGAGCAAGCACTCTCAAAGTGCTGACCTCTAATTTATAACCTTACCATTGGGGGCTCACCATACAGCCCACGGCTCATGGCGAGCCCCCAATGCTTTTCTATAATCAAACACCACGCCCTGCCGCTGGGCGCACTGCAAAATACAGCGGGATATTGCCTCTTGCAGCCACACCATTACACAATGCGCTGCCACCAATACCGACACTACACGCCGCCAACCGTGCGGCCACAGCATACATACCATACACACCCCACACCAAATTGAGATGACACACCTACTCAGCAAAGCCCTCATCGTGCTGGCCACCGCAGCAGGTCTGGCCTCATGTGCCGACATGAAGGAAGACCTGCCCCCCTGTCCGCAAGGGCTTGACATACACTTCAAATACAACTACAACCTGCAGCGCGCCGACATGTTTACCGACCACGTGGGGGCCGTGAGCGTTTATCTGTTCGATGCCAACGGCCACTATCTCGAACAGCGCACCGTGCAGAACACCGCTGCTGCACAGCCGCTCAAGAGCAAGGACTTCTGTGTACACTTCGACATAGCTCCCGGCACTTACCAATATCAGGCTGTAGCCTTTCAGCGGCCCTATGCCGAATGCCAGGCCACAGCGGGCGCACGCTTCAAGGTGTCGGCACCACAGTCGGCCAGCGACAATCTGCAAACGTTGCGCATTGCCCTGCCCGCCAAACCTATAGTCGGGGTGGCCGACACCATGATGGTTGACAACGCTGCCCTGCCACTCGACACGCTGTGGGTGGGACAGTCGGCCCGCCCCGTCACGGTGCACTACAACGACAAGCTTGCCACACAGGCCGACACCTGCTCATTGGTGCGCGACACAAAGCAGATTAACATCACGCTGCGCGACCTTGACAATCCGGCCGCCCTCGATGTGAACGACTTTACGTTTACCATCACCGACCGCAACGCCGCGGTGGACGGCTACAACACAGTGGACGAGCGTACCACGCTCCGCTACACGCCATACGCCACGTGGAACACCACCGACCCCATCAACACTGCCTCCGTCATTACCAACCCAAACACTAACAACACGCAGGCTCCCGGCCGCATGGCACACGCCGATTTCATGACCTCGCGCATCATTTACCACAGCGGTGCCGACGCCGCACACAACGCGCAGCTTGTCATTTACAACAAAAGGACGCAGCAAAACGTGGTGCGCATCGACCTGGCCGACTTTCTGCAACGCCTGCGCTCGTCGGCCGAACGTAACTACACGGCACAGGAGTTCCTCGACCGCGGCTACGACTACCGTCTGTCGTTCTACCTCAAGGGCGGCAGCTGGAGCTATGCAAGCATCGAAATTGGCGTCCTCTCATGGGCTGTGCGCATTCAGAACGAGGACATTTAGCCCCTCTCTACTACCCACATCATTACACCTGACAAATGAAACTGCGATTACTGACATATCACCTCACATTGCTCTGCACCGCCTGGCTGCTCCTGTCGGCCTGCCACGACGACACTGCCGGGCCCGCCACCCCGGTGGTGGGGCCCAATACCTATGTGCGTATGCAAGTGCAAGTGGCGTCAGGACGCAAGCAGCGCGCCACTGCTGCCGAAGAGGGGCTGCCACGCGAAAACAGCATCAGCCAAATCACCATCATACTCTTCAAGGGGGCTGAGGGCGGCATCAATGCGGCCAATGCCGACAAGGTGACCGTGCGAGCCTTTTGCTGGGACGTGCAGCCGCTCGGCGCCACCACCTACACCACCGGCAGCCGGCTGTTGCCTGCCAACATGGAGTATGGCACATACAACGTACTGGTGGTGGCCAATGCCAACTATGCCGCGCTCGATGGCCACACTCTGGCCGAGGTGCGCACACAAATATACAATGGCACATATGCCGACCAAAGCACCGCCTGGCCCGAGCGCCAATCGGACTTTGTCATGACATCGGCCAACGACGCGCAAATAATAGTGGGCACGGGCAGCACCCATGCCGGCACGGCCAACGACGCCTTTACCACCACCAGCGGCCAGCCCATCGACCTCGATCGCCTGGCCGCCCGCATTGATTTTGTGCCCGATGCAGCCTATCTTAAGAAGGCGGCCGACGGCACCATCTACTACGAATATCCCGTTACCGATGCCGACGGCTCTGCCACCAGCAGCAAGTTCCGCCTCAAGTTTGTAGAGCCCTACAACATCACGCAGCAAAGCACCTTGTTCGAGCAGAGCATGGCTGCCGACGCCACCACACAGGCACCCAAGGACAGTGTCATCTACCTTGGCGGCGAGAGCGCCGAAAACGGCACACCACGCTATGTGGCCGACCCGCTCACACTGCACAAGGGCAACCCGGCCACCACGGCCGACGCCTACAACGCTTTCTACGTGGCGCTGAACCGCTACAACGCCTTGCCGCAGAACGGCGTCCAGCTGCGCACCATATACCAAGTGCGGCAGGGCAACCACGCCAACCCCGACGATCCTGCCAACCCCTACTACATAGTGGCCTATACCGCCGAGAACACACTCAGCGTGGCCTTGCAGCAAAGCAACGATGTCAGGACCTACGCCACGGGGCTGCGCTTCTTCGGCACCTACTTGCCTAACGGCGAGGAGAGCAAGGCTTACGACCGTGCCTACGACTTTGACATTCGCCACCGTTCTTCAGACACGGCGTCCAAGCCCAACCTGGCCCTGCCCCTGGCCTACGGCATCGTGCGCAACAACATCTACCGCGTGCGCATCACGAGCATTAGACGCACCCCCGACAACTTCAACATCACGCTGCAAATACGTGTGGTGCCATGGCAACGCTACGAACACGGCGAGGTTATTATGTAATAATTATCACGATGCTGCTATACGAAGATATCACATATGATATAAGAAGGGCCATATTCAATGTCTACAACTATTGGGGCCCAGGCTTATTAGAGCAAATCTATGAGGAGTCATTAACCATAGAACTTGAAATAATGGGTCACAAAGTTGAGAGACAAGTTGATATGCCTTTAACATACAAAGAGAAGGCACTTAGTTGCAAGTTCCGTGCAGATTTGGTAGTTGACGATTTGATTATAATTGAATTGAAGTCTGTTGACGAATTGCATCCTATACACTTTAAGCAATTACAGACCTACCTAAGATTGACGAACAAGCGCTTAGGACTCTTAGTAAACTTCAACTGTGTTGATATCCAACATAACATCAAGCGTGTGATAGTAGGTTGAGTGTGTCCACTTCGCTACTTGGCTGTTAGGCACTCACAGATATTATAGTTTGGACTCACGGATGTTGTAGTTTTGGCTCACGGATCACACCGATCGCACGGATTTACTGCCACGTGGCTTTCGCACCACTGAGGTGACGGATCTAACGGATTTTGTGAGCATTGCATGCTCACTTCGCCACCTGCCCGTTACGAGCCCGTAGCCAAACACGCAAGCTAAGATTATGCAACAATTAAGCCAAAGCTGCAGAGTGAGCATGCAATGCTCACAAAATAAAAGGGTGTCCACTTCGCTACTTGGCTGTTAGGCACTCACTGATATTTTAGTTTTGGCTCACGGATCACACCGATAGCACGGATTTACCGCAAAGTGACTTTCGAACCACGGAGGTAACGGATCTAACGGATTTTGTGAGCATTGCATGCTCACTTCGCCACTTGCCCGTTACGAGCCCGCTGCCAAACACGCAAACTATGATTATGCAACAATTAAGCCAAAGCTGCAGAGTAAGCATGAAATGCTCACAAAATCCGTTATATCCGTCACCTCCGTGGTGCGGTAACACGCGACTACTAATCCGTGTAATCAGTGCGATCCGTGAGCGATAACAACATCGTTACGGACAAGCTACAGAGTGAGCATGCAATGCTCACAAAATCCGTTATATCCGTCACCTCCGTGGTGC
>ENA-UAKZ01000007-UAKZ01000007.1-human-gut-metagenome-genome-assembly--contig:-NODE-7-length-72125-cov-9.778257_pt1 | contig 72125 bp, 52 predicted proteins | sample MGYA00243693_ERZ654454 | MGnify/ENA primary metagenome ERZ654454 (study PRJEB26926, sample SAMN06164508) | human gut metagenome | biome: ENVO:00009003; feature: ENVO:2100002; material: ENVO:00002003... | reverse complement strand
ACGAGATTAGCGAGTGTCTCGTGGGCTCGGAGATGTGTATAAGAGACAGAGGCAACCCTTAGCGCCACGCCAACTTGCCCTGACTCAGGGTGATGGTGTAGCTGCGGCCCTTGCGTGTGGGCAGGTCGAGCGTGTGGCTGCCGTAACGCAGGTGGCACATGCCGCCCGAGCCCGAGGTGATAACAGCTTGCTTGAGCTGGCCTCCCGTCCACGACAGGCTCACGCCAAAGTTGCCACGGGCACGCAGTCCACTGATGCTGCCTTCGGGCCACGCGTCGGGCAGCGAGGGCAACAGGTCGAGGCAACCGGCATGACTCTGCAGCAGCATTTCGGTTACGCCAGCCGTGCCGCCAAAGTTGCCGTCAATCTGGAAGGGGGGATGAATGTCCCACAAATTGTCGGCCGTGCCGTTCTTCAGCAGATTACCGTATAATATATAAGAGTGGTTGCCATCGTGCAAACGTGCCCATTGGTTGAGTTTCCAACCCATGCTCCAGCCCGTTGCACCATCGCCGCGGTGTTCGAGCACCACGCGTGCAGCGTTGGCCAATGCGGGTGTGGTGAGCGGCGATATGGTGTGTCCCGGGTGCAGTCCAAACAGGTGGTTTACGTGTCGGTGCTCGTCGTTGGGGTCGTCAATGTCGCGGCTCCACTCCATCAGTTGGCCGTAGCGTCCTATTTTGTAGGGCGCGAGGTGTTGCAGTATCTTTTGCCAGCGGGCCACCTCGGCCTGGTCGGTGCCAAGCACATTGGCTGCTGCTATGCAGTCCTCCAATATCTCGCGTATCACGGCATGGGTAAAGGTAGTACCCTCGTCTATCGGGCCGTGCTCGGGCGAGGTAGAGGGTGCGGCCGTCAGGGTGTCGGTGCCGGGCTTTTGCCACAGAAAGTCCTCGCAGAAGAGGGCGCAGCCCTTCATCAACGGGTAAGCAGTGCGACGCAAAAACTTGGCATCGCGTGTGTAGTCATAATAGTCCCACAGGTGTGTGGCGAGCCACGATGCGGCCATCGGGTTGTAGTTCCACGACATGTCGGCCCCCTCGAGCGGCGCCGTAAAACCGAAGATGTTGGCCGAGATGCCGGCCGCCCAGCCCCTTGCGCCCCAGTAGGCCCGGGCTGTGCGCTCACCAGGTTTTTCGAGCAGACGTATGAAATTGGTGAGCGGCTCGGTGCATTCTGTCAGATTGGTGGGCAGCGCCGGCCAATAGTTCATTTGCAAATTGATGTTGTTGTGATAGTCCACGCGCCAGGGGCCGTCCACATTGTTGTGCCACATGCCCTGCAAGTTGGCAGGCAGGTTGCCGGGACGCGACGACGCAATGAGCAGATAGCGGCCATACTGGTAGTAGAGTGTTTCGAGCTGCGGGTCGGCCACGCCCTTTCGGTAGTCGGCCAGGCGCTCATTGGTGGGCTTGTGCTGTTGGGCGTCAGTGCCTTCAGCCAGCGTAAAGTGCACGCGGTTGAAGAGCGAGGCGTAGTCCTTGTAATGTTCGGCGAACAACTTGTCGTAACCACGCTTCACGGCTTTTGCCATCCACCTTTCGGTAGTTTGCACAGGGTTAACGCCCACATAGGCTTTTGCATCGCCAAAGTCGGGATTGTAGTTGGGCGCATAGTCGGTGTCGGCCGTGAGGTATATTACAGCCTCGTCGGCACCATCAACTGTCAGCTGGCCGTTGCTGTAATGCGTGGCACCGTTTTTAGTCACCACCTTAATGCGCACCACATACTGCATTTGGTTGTTGTCAAGACGCGCCACGTAGCATATCTGCCCGTTTTGGCCGTCGCCAGTGAAATGTCCCTCACTCACGGGGTTGGGAGCGTAACCCAGCACAAAATGCTGTTGGCCGGGCTTGTCGGCCGTGAGGCGCACCACCATCACGTTGGCGGGATACGACACAAAGGTTTGTCGCTTGTAGCTCACCCCATTGGCTGCGGTAAAGCTCACCGTGGCGTAAGCCGAGTCAACCGACAGGGCACGCCGGTAGTGACTGATGCCCTGCTCGCTGATATTTGTGGCAAGCGTCAGTTCGCCCATGGTGGTGAAGGAGCCAAAGCGGAACTGTGGTTCGCCTGTGGCCTCGTAGGGCACGGTGCTGTTAAAGTTTTGGGTGGTGAGTTGTGCGGCCTTGTCCCAGTCGCCGTCGGCAAATGCCTGCCGTATGTCTTTGAGCACGTGTGCCGACTGTTTGTTCTGGTTCCAATAGTCGGCAGCGCCCTTGGCCGTGTTGGGACCGCCGCGCCACAGTGTCTTTTCATTCAGCGTGTAGCGCTCTGTGGCCACACTGCCCATCACATTGCAGCCTATGCTGCCGTTGCCAAGGGGCAGTGAGCGGTACTCCCACTCGTGGTCGGAGTTTACTGCCGAGTCGCCGGCACGCACGGGTTTGTTGGTCTTGTTATACTTTTCGGGGTGGCCGCCCCACCAGCACTGCTGGCCCTTGAGCGAGGTGGGTTGGTCGAACCACACCACATTGTGCTGCGCCTGCAGGTGTACCGAGCCGGCCACGAGGAGCAATGATGTAAGTAAGGGTAAACGCATAAGGTTCAGGGTTAATGATAGATGATTGGTGCCCCAACGCGGCTTGTCATAGGCTGGCGCTGCATTCAATGTGCGCGGCCGTGCCATGTGGCTGGGGGGAAAGATTGTTTGAAATATGTGTCTGTACAATAAATAATCTGCGGGCGCCGGGCGACTCATAGGTTGTCGAGCGGCTCAAAGTTTTCGAGCGCTGCGGCTATATTACGCTTCACACCCTCAAATTTTGCCCGTTTCACCGCACTTTTCTTGAACAGCGCGCGGTATTGCTCGGGGGTGAGTTCGGCCCATTGTGCAGGTGTCATGTCGAGCAAGGCCTGCCGCGGCTGGAGCTGCGCTATGGTGGTGGGCTGCGCAAAACGGCGGTTCCACGGACAAGCCTCGGCACAGCGGTCGCAGCCGTAAAAGCAGTGTTGCATGGCGTGCCGTGCCTCGGCGGGAATGTTGCCGCGCTGCTCAATGGTGAGGTACGACAGACAGCGGCGTGCATCGAGTGTGCCGTCACCGCGCAAGGCGTGCATGGGACAAGCATCGAGGCAACTGCGGCACGTGCCGCAACGATTTTGGCCCTTTTCATCGTAGGCATCGACAGACTGTGTCAGCACCAGCTCGCCCAGAAAGTAGTAGCTGCCCATGCCGGGCATGACGAGCTGTGAGTTACGTCCACGCCACCCAAGGCCGCACTGTTCGGCCCAATACTTTTCGTCTATCGGGGCGGTATCGACAAATGCGCGCCCGTCCTTGCCCTCGGTCAGTCCCAAACGCTGCATCATACCGCGCAGCATCTGCTTCACCACCTCGTGGTAGTCGGTGCCGTAGGCATAGCGCGACAAGCGGAGGGCGTTGCGACGATGAAATCGGGCTTTTTCGGCATTTTCGTTCTGCCCGCAGTGCGCTGCACCGGCCTCAGCGCCGGCCTCTGCTTCCCAATCGCCCGGATAATAGTTGGCCGCCACACTCACCACCGTCTGCGCCCCCTCAACAAGGCGGCGCGGGTCGAGCTTCAGCTCCACATGGTTGGCCAGATACGCCATGTCGCCATGACAGCCCTCGGCCAGCCACTGCCGCAACTCGTGCTCGCGTGCAGCCGATACCCGTGTGGCACGTGCCACACCACAAGCGGCAAAGCCCTCGGCCAAAGCGGCCTGTTTGATTAACTGCAACTGGAGCATGGGCGTTACAAATATATGAGTGTGGTGAGGCGGTCGGGGGCATACACCTCGGCGGCCACGCGTTGCACTTCGTCGGCGGTTACGTCATTGATGGCACTTACTATGCGCCCGATGTCGCGGTGCAGCCCATAGTGCGCAAAGGTTTTGCCAAGGGCCAGGGCATGACCTTCCGAGGCATCGGTCGATATGCCCACCTGTCCACACAACTGCTTTTTGGCCGCAGTGAGCTGTGCCGCAGTGAGCGGTTTGTCGATGAAACGGCACAATTCGCGCTCGAGCAAGCGGCGGCAGCGCTTCACATCATGGGTGTCGCAGCCAAAGTACACGTTCCAAAATCCGGTGTCGGGATAGGTATTGAGATAGGAGTCGACACTGTAAACAAGGCCAGCCTTCTCGCGCAAGGCCAAGTTCAGACGCGAGTTCATGCCCGGCCCGCCCAACATGTTGTTGAGTATGATAAGGGCAAAGCGTCTGGGGTCGGTGCCGGCATAGGCAGGCCCGCCCACCAGCACGTGGGCCTGGTGGGTGCCCTTGTCCACCACGCGCTCGGCGGGTGGCGCAAAACTGACGGATTGGACGCTGTTTTGCACGCTTTCACCGCAAGTGGCGGCGGGCAGCAGCTTGTTGAGCGTACGCACAATCTGACCGAAGGGCACATCGCCATACACATAGAAAGCGGCATTGTCGGGCCGGTAGTGGGCACGGGCAAAGCGGCACGCGTCGGCCGTGGTGTACTGGCGCAGACGCTCGGCCGACCCCAGTATGTCGCGGCCAAGGGGCTGCCCGGCATACATCATCGACTCAAACTCGTCGAAGATGAGTTCGGCGGGCGAGTCCTTGTAGCTGTCTATCTCGTCGCATATCACCTCCACTTCCTTGTCTATCTCGCTCTGCGGGTAGGTGCTATGAAACACGATGTCGGTGAGCAGGTCGGCGGCACGTGCAAAGTCCTGCTTCAGCACAGTGGCATAATACACTGTCTCCTGCTTGGTGGTGTAAGCATTAAGGTCACCGCCCACGCGCTCCAAGCCGTTGGTTATGTGGCAGGCGCGGCGCCGCGTGGTGCCCTTGAATGACATGTGTTCTATAAAGTGTGCCATGCCGCTGTCGGCCTCGGCCTCATGGCGCGTGCCTGCACACACCACATAGCCGCAGTAGAGCACGGCCGACGGGCGGTGTTCATATATCACCCGCAGTCCGCAGGGCAGAGTTGTTTGGTTGTGTGCCATTATCGCTTAAAGTATTTGCCCACCACGGGCAGGTTTGACAACGGAAAGTCGTAGTGCACCGTATGTGCCACAAACAGTACAATGCAGCCGGTGTTGACCAACAGGCGCAGCCACATTTGCGGCACATAAGCCTCCGACAGCTGCATCACTACAAAGAACAGCAACGCGATGACCACATACACACCGATGCTCTTGAGCGGATAGTTGATAGGATAGTAGCGCTGCCCCACAACATAGCTGAGCAGCATGGCGGTGCCATAACCGGCAAAACCGGCCCATGCGCAAGCCATGTAGCCATACTGCGGCACGAATATCACATTGACGGCTATGAGCACGGCGCAGCCTATGCCCGAGAACCACGCGCCCCAAATGGTGCGGTCGGTAAGTTTGTACCAAAACGACAGGTTGAAGTACACGCCCATCAGTATTTCGGCGGCCATCACAATGGGCACCACGCGCAGTCCGGGCCAATAGTCGCGCCCGATGATGTGGCGCAGCACATCGATGTAGCCCACCACCACAAGGAAGGCGAGCAGGGTGAATATAAGGAAATACTTCATGGCCGAGGCGTACACCTGCCGGCTGTCTTTGTCCTTGGCCTTGCCAAACACAAAGGGCTCGTAGGCGTAGCGGAAGGCCTGGGTTATCATGGCCATGATCATGGCTATCTTCGACGCGGCGCCATAGATGCCCAACTGGGCGTGAGCGTCATTACCTTTATATATATAGGGGAAGAGTATCTTGTCGGCCGTCTGGTTGAGTATGCCAGCAATGCCCAGCACCAATATGGGCCAGCTGTACGACATCATGCGACCCACAAGGCGCTTGGTTTCGGCCCAACTGGCAAAACCACTGCCAAAGCCCTCCTTGAGTTCCTTGTAAAAGCAGAAGGTGATGCTGGCGGTGCAGGCCAGATTGATGTAGAAGGCATAACCCACGTCGTGACCATTGAGCACCACATAATAGCCCACGTTGAGGGCGATGTTGAGCACGATGAACAGCAGTTTGAAGGCTGCAAACTTGAGCGGGCGTTTCTTGTAACGCAAGTAGGCAAAGGGTATGCACTGAAAGGCATCGATGGCCACGGTTACAAACATGGTCCACACATAGGCCGGGTGGTCGGCATAGCCCATGGCCGCACTCAGCGGGTGAATAAAGGCTAACACCAGGGCCACAAACAGCAGCGAGGTGCAGCCCACCATGGCAAGGGTGGTGGCATATACCCTGCGGGGGTCCTCACACTCCTTGTTCACGAAACGGAAAAAGGTAGTTTCCATGCCATACGTCAGTATAACCAGCAGCAGGGCCGTGTAGGCATACAGATTGGTTATGACGCCATAGCCGCCACTGGCGGCACTGATTTGGGCCGTGTAGAGCGGCACAAGCAAATAGTTGAGGAAACGTCCCACTATGCTCGACATGCCATAGATGGCGGTGTCCTTGGCAAGGCCCTTCATTCCGCCGGCCTTGCCCTGTGTAGTATGATTGTCTGACATAAAAAGAATTTATGTGTGTGTTATTGTAAATACTGCGTGGCTCAACTGCCAAAGAACACATAGGCTATGCCAATGGCTGCCACTATGCCGGCCAGGTCGGCCAGCAAACCGCAGGCCACGGCATGGCGTGTCTTGCTGATGCCCACCGAGCCAAAGTATACGGCCAGGATATAGAAGGTGGTGTCGGTTGAGCCTTGGAATATGCAGCTCAAGCGGCCCACAAAGGAGTCGGCGCCATAGGTTTGCATGGCATCAACCATCATGCCGCGCGCACCGCTGCCCGACAGGGGTTTCATCACTGCGGTGGGCAGTGCACCCACCCAGTCGGCATTGCAGCCGGTGAGGCCGACAAGCCACTTCACCCCGTCGATGAGCCAGTCCATGGCACCCGAGGCGCGAAACACGCCTATGCCCACCAGCACGGCCACCAGGTAGGGAATGATGCGCACAGCGGTGTGGAAGCCCTCCTTGGCTCCCTCCACAAAGGCGTCGTACACATTGACGCGCTTGCGCACACCGGCCACTATAAAGCAGATGATGATGACAAACAGCAGCACATTGGCCGTGGTGGTGCCCACAAGGTTCATCATGGTGCTGTCCAAACGGCTGAAGCCCCAAATGATGCCGGCCACCGCCACCGACAGGCCGCCCAGCGTGGCCAGCAGCACGGGCTGCAACAGGTTGATGCGCTGAAACAAACTGGTAATGACAATGCCCGCAAGGGTTGAAAAGAAGGTGGCTATCAGTATGGGTATGAATATGTCGGTGGGCTGCGCTGCCCCCATCTGTGCACGGTACACCATGATGCTCACCGGTATGATGGTCAGGCCCGAAGTGTTGAGCACCAAAAACATAATCATGGGGTTCGACGCAGTGTCCTTACGCGGATTGAGCTCCTGAAGCCCCTCCATGGCCTTGAGGCCGAGGGGTGTGGCGGCATTGTCGAGGCCAAGCATGTTGGCCGCAATGTTCATAAATATGTTGCCATACACGGGGTGCCCCTTGGGCAGGTCAGGAAACAGGCGGTTGAACACGGGGCTTAGCACGCGGGCCATGGCGTTGACCACCCCACCCTTCTCGCCAATCTTCATCACGCCGAGCCACAGCGAGAGCACGCCCGTCAGGCCGAGCGATATCTCGAAAGCGGTTTTTGACGAGTCGAAGGTGGAGTCCATAATGGCAGGAAACACGCCCACATCGCCAAAGAACACGAGTTTGACCACAGCTATAACAAAGGCTATGGCAAAGAATGCTATCCAAATGTAATTCAGAACCATGTGTGTGCAGTATGTGTCCGCCGGCCTCTAAACGGCCAGCAGTTGTATGTATAACAATGTGTATAATCTGTTGGGCACCGGCGGAGTCTGTCAGCCTGTCAACCCGTCAACCGCCGCCATCGGTCTGCAAAGTTAGTGATAAAGGGGCGGAATGACTCCCCTCACAAGCCACAATTAGTGCGTCAAACACCACATATTGTGCCAAAGTGCCACAAAAAGAGGCATAAAGTTGTAAGTGTAACATAATTAGATACAGCGAAATGTGGCACAATAAACAAAAAAAACGTTACTTTGCATCTCAGAACCCTAATATTCTTAACAACTAAATTTACTAATCGCAGCAATTATGGAGATTCACATCGGCAGCCTTATCAGGCGTCGCCTCGACGAAAAGGGTTACTCTGTGGTGTGGCTCGCGCGCCAACTGGCCTGCAGCCGCACAAACGTGTACAAGATTTTTGAGAAACCACACATCGACACCGACATGTTGGCACGAATATCGACTGTACTCGACTACGACTTTTTCATTCTTCTGTCAAAATCTTTCCGCAACAAAGAGGCCGGCGCAAAGGCCTGAAGCGAAAACGATACAATGTAGAGAATTGAAAAAACGCTTACGAGGGGCCGTCCACACACTTTAACGTGGGGACGGCCCCTTTCACGTGTGTGCGTAATGCCGCAGCGGCATACCAAACAAAGTTGCCATACGGACTAAGAGCACCCGAAAGCGCACATTATTACCCTAAAAACATTAACTTTGCAGCACAATGACAAACGACACTTTTGACATACGCGCCGAACAGACAAAACCCACGTCATCGGAGCGCGACTTTGAAAATGCCTTGCGACCGCTGCAATTCGACGACTTTAGCGGGCAACGCAAGGTGGTGGACAACTTGCGCATATTTGTGGAGGCGGCCAAATACCGCGGCGAACCGCTCGACCACACCTTGCTGCACGGGCCTCCGGGCCTGGGCAAAACCACGCTGTCCAACATTATAGCCAACGAGCTGGGGGTGGGCTTCAAACTGACCTCGGGCCCGGTGCTCGACAAGCCGGGCGACCTGGCCGGACTGCTTACAAGCCTCGAACCGAACGATGTGCTGTTCATCGACGAAATTCACCGTCTCTCGCCCGTGGTGGAGGAGTACCTGTACTCGGCCATGGAGGACTACCGCATCGACATCATGATAGACAAAGGGCCGGCGGCACGAAGCATACAAATTGACCTCAGCCCCTTCACCCTGGTGGGCGCCACCACACGTAGCGGACTGCTCACCGCACCACTGCGCGCACGATTTGGCATCAACCTGCACCTTGAGTACTACGATGCCGACACGCTGCAACGCATCATCGAACGCTCGGCAAGCATACTTAAAGTGCCCATCGACGCCGAAGCGGCTGCCGAGATTGCGAGCCGCTCGCGCGGCACACCGCGTATAGCCAACGCCCTGCTGCGACGCGTGCGCGACTTTGCACAGGTGAAAGGCACCGGACGCATCGACATGCGCATTGCCTCATTCGCCCTCGAGGCTCTGAACATCGACAAGTACGGACTCGACGAGATTGACAACAAAATTCTGCTTACCATCATCGACAAGTTCAAGGGTGGACCCGTGGGCATCACCACCATAGCCACCGCCGTGGGCGAGGACGCCGGCACGGTGGAGGAGGTGTATGAGCCGTTCCTCATAAAGGAGGGCTTCATTCGGCGCACACCGCGCGGACGTGAAGTGACAGAACTGGCTTACAAGCACCTGGGACGCAGCATGTATGGCACACAGTCTGCCGAGCCGAGCTTGTTTGACGGTACAATATAACAGGCCACCCGCGGCCATGGGCCGACGCCTCAACTCGTTACAAACCTATACCCTTATTCAACATGATATCATACAACACCATCAACGTCAAAATGCCCGACATATCGCACCGCGAAACCACCGCATGGGTGCGCGCCGTGGCAGCATCGTACAACAAGCGCGTGGGCGAGGTGGCCTACGTGTTCTGCGACGACGAAAAGATACTCGAGGTGAACCGCCAATACCTCAAACACGACTATTACACCGACATCATCACCTTTGACTACTGCGAGGGCGATGTGCTGAGCGGCGACTTGTTTATCAGCCTCGACACAGTGCGCACCAATGCCGAGCAATTTGGCAAGACTTACGACGACGAGCTGCACCGCGTCATCATACACGGCATTCTGCACCTTGTGGGCATCAACGACAAGGGGCCGGGCGAGCGCGAAATAATGGAAGCAGCTGAAAACAAAGCTCTTGCGCTGCTCGACCAAATGCGCCACACGCAAGACTGACACGCCCCTGGCGGCACGCCATCTGATATAACCTAACATAACGCGTTGGCGGAATTAGCAAACAAGTTGACAAGTTAACGGGTTAACAGGTTAGTTTGTATAGTCTTTTCACATAATAAGCAGTGCATGGCATACTTACTTGTTAACCTGTTAACTCGTTAACCCGTTAACCAAGAATTCCGCCAACGGGTAACATACCATCTGACACATGACAACCAACTTCAAGCAGCTGGCCGAGCAGTACAAGCACGAATTGCTCGACAAAGTGGTGCCCTTCTGGCTCGACAAGTCGCAAGACACCCAACACGGCGGGTACTTTACCTGCCTCGAGCGCGACGGCTCCGTGTTCGACACCGACAAGTTTGTATGGCTGCAAGGCCGCGAGGTGTGGATGTTTGCCACGCTCTACAACAAGGTGGAGAAACGCCAGGAGTGGCTCGACTGCGCCATACAAGGGGCAGAGTTCCTGAAAAAGCATGGCCACGACGGCCACCTCAACTGGTACTTTGCCCTCGACCGCGAGGGACACCCGCTGGTTGAGCCTTACAACATATTCTCATACACCTTTGCCGTGATAGCCTTCGGGCAGTTGAGCCTTGCCACGGACAACAAGGAGTACGCCGACATTGCCAAGCGCACCTTCGACATCGTGCTCTCAAAGGTTGACAACCCCAAGGGCAAATGGAACAAGGCGGCACCCGGCGCACGTGCGCTCAAGAGCTTTGCGCTGCCCATGATACTCTGCAACGTGGCACTCGAGATAGAGCCGCTGCTCGACCCCGACTTTATGCGCCGCACCATCGACACCTGCATACACGAGGTGATGGACGTGTTCTACCGTCCCGAACTCGGGCTGATAGTGGAGCACCTTGGCACCGACGGCCAGTTGGTCGACTGCTTCGACGGCCGCCTGCTCAACCCCGGCCATGCCATCGAGGCCATGTGGTTCATCATGGACCTCGGCAAGCGCCTTAGCCGTCAAGACCTCATCGACAAGGCCGTGCAGATAGCCTTGAACGAAGCCGAGTATGGCTGGGACAAGCAGTACGGCGGCATATTCTACTTTATGGACCGCCTTGGCCGCCCCTGCCAACAGCTTGAGTGGGACCAAAAGCTGTGGTGGGTACACATCGAGACACTCATCACCATGCTCAAGGGCTATCAGCTCACGGGCAACGCCAAGTGCCTCGAATGGTTTGAGCGTGTGCACGAATACGTGTGGAGCCACTTTGCCGACCCCGAACACCCCGAGTGGTTTGGCTACCTCAACCGCCGCGGCGAGGTACTGCTCCCGCTCAAGGGCGGCAAGTGGAAAGGTTTTTTCCACGTGCCACGCGGCCTCTTCCAGTGCTGGCAAATATTGGAGGACCTCGCAGGCAAAGCGTAAACAGGCTAACGGACTCAAGCGCCCAACGCTACCTCTAAGCTCTACCACCAAACGCCACCTCCAATGGGGCGACGCGTCCCCGCGTCGGTGAAAAAGCAAAGTTCATACAACTAATAAAGGCTCACAGACAGCGCCAATTACACGCCTGTCTGTGAGCCTTTGCCTTAATGCCCCACGCGCTGCACCAAACGCGAGCACTAATGGGGGCGACGCGTCCCGCGTCGGGATAATTAAAAGAAAAGATACAAACTACACTAAATAATAGCTGCATCTTATCCCGACGCGAGACGCGTCGCCCCCATTAGTGCTTGCGTTTATTACTTCATCTGCACATGAATCCGCACAATTTGAGCTTCGACACGTCCTTATCAGCGCTCAAACTCTGCCAGTATCTTATCGGCAGTTTGCTTCATTGTGTCAGCATCGAGTTGCAGTTTCGGCTTACGGAAATCCATGTCGCCCTCGCTCTGCAGCGGCACAAGATGAATGTGAGCATGGTTCACCTCAAGGCCGAGCACAGCCATGCCCACCTTGCGGCAGGGAAAAGCACGCTGAATGGCCAAAGCCACCTTCTTGGCAAACACCACCATGTCGGCAAGTTCCTCATCGCTCAAGTCGAAGATGTAGTCCACCTCATGCTTAGGCACCACCAGCGTGTGGCCCTGCGCCAAAGGGTTGATGTCGAGAAAAGCATAAAACTTGTCACTCTCGGCACACTTGTAAGAGGGTATTTCGCCCGCAATGATTTTAGAGAATATTGTCATAAGGCTAAAGTATTATATGTTGGGGTAACGGGTTGACGGGGTAACGGGTTATTATATGTAACAATATAACAAGCAAAATGAGTTTATAAGCCCGTGCTACAGCCAGCCTGCCGGCACAGCCACAAGTCACACAACCTATAAACTCATCAAGCCACTTTTAGATTGAAATGTTCAGAATTTCGAGGTGCACAGTACCCTGTGGTATTTTCACCTCAACCACATCGCCCACTTTCTTGCCAAGCAAACCCTGAGCAATAGGTGTGGTGCTCGATATTTTGCCTTCGCGCAGGTTAGCCTCGCTTTCGCTCACGATGGTATATTTCATCACCATGCCATTCTTCACGTTCTTCATCTCGACGGTTGTCAGTATCTGCACTGTGTCGGCCTTTATCTTCGACTTGTCGATGATTTTAGCCTCAGCAATAGCCTTTTTAAGAGCCGCAATGCGGCCCTCGAGCTTCGCCTGGTTTTCCTTGGCAGCGTCGTACTCGCTGTTTTCTGACAAGTCGCCCTTATCAGCAGCCTCGGCTATGGCGGCAGATGCAGCGGGGCGTTCAATTGATTCCATGTGACGGAGCTGGGCTACCATCTTGTCGTAGCCCTCTTGAGTCATGTAAGCCATAATTACTGTTTGGTATTATATTTATTATTTGTTTGTTATACAGTGGTTGCCGGATAGTAGCACTAAGGTAACAGCTAAAAAAAACCGAAAGAACTCCCGCGACGCTTGCGTTGGAATCCTTTCAACTTCACCTTAATAACTATTTCCGAGTGCAAATATAACCCTTTATTTTGAATAGAGCAAACAAAAGCATTCGCGCGCCACGCTTTTGCCAACTTAAATGCCTACATTTGCAATCCACACATTCACACACCTAACACACCCTATATGGAAAAGATACACGGATTGATAGACGCGCCGTTCACCCCCTTCCACCCCAACGGCGAGGTAAACTACGAGCCCATACCCGCCTATGCCGACCTCCTGGCCCGCAACGGGCTGAAAGGCGTGTTCATCAACGGCTCGTCGGGCGAAGGCTACATGCTCACCGAGCAAGAGCGCATGCTGCTGGCCGAAGCATGGGTAAAGGCTGTGCCGGCCCACTTCAAGGTAATCGTACACGTGGGCAGCACCTGCGTCAAGAGCAGCCGCCGCCTGGCAGAGCACGCCCAGCAAATAGGCGCATGGGGCATTGGCGCCATGGCTCCCCCCTTCCCCAAGGTGGCACGTATTGAGGAGCTTGTAAAGTACTGCGAGGAGATAGCCTGCGGTGCCCCCGACCTGCCCTTCTACTTCTACCACATACCAGCCTTCAACGGCGCCTACCTCTCCATGCTCGACTTTCTCAAGGCCGTCGACGGACGCATACCCAACTTTGCCGGCATCAAATACACCTTTGAGAGCCTCTACGAGTACAACCGCTGCCGACGCTACAAGGACGGCAAGTTCGACATGCTGCACGGCCAGGACGAAACCATACTGCCCTGCCTGGCCATGGGCGGCGCACAAGGTGGCATTGGCGGCACTACCAACTACAACGGACGCGTGCTCACGGGCATAATTGAGGCCTGGCAGCAAGGCGACCTTGAGCGTGCGCGCGAACTGCAAAACTATGCACAGGACGTCATCGACGTCATTTGCCACTTCCGCGGCAACATCGTGGGCGGCAAGCGTATCATGAAGCTCATCGGCCTCGACCTCGGGCCTAACCGCACCCCTTTCCAAAACATCACCGACAACGAGGAGGCACAACTGCGCAAGGAACTCGAAGCCATCGACTTCTTCAACCGCTGCAACAAGTAACCCCCGCCACACACGGGCTTCCCCCCACACACAGGTCACCCCGCATGGTGAGCCGCATCAGCACGGTGTTGATGCACTCGCCATGCGGGGTGCCCCGTTTTGGCGCATCAACACACGGGGCCCGTGCCGCATCATTACACACTGCAGGCGCCGGCCATCACATTGTCGAGCAGGGCGTGCAGATGGCCTGCGTAATAAAGCGGTATGTTGTACAGCGTAAATGTATCGCCATTTGGCTTTGCTATCACGTCCGACGTCATAGGGCCGTTCCACAAGCGCAAGGCCACATTCTCCTTGCTCTCCGACATAAACAAGTGCAGCGAGCGCAACTTGGCATTACTGCCCGTTTTCACCTCTATGGGCAACAGGTGCGACTTGTAGCTGATCAGAAAGTCAATCTCGGCCTGCGAGTTCTTGGCATCGCGCACCCAAAACATACGCTTCTCACCAAACACCACCGAGGCTCCAAGCAATTCCTGCCCCACAATATGCTCTGCAATGCCACCATTCCACAGTTCGTCGGCATCTTTGCCAAACAACAAGTCTTCCTGCATACCCGCCACATAGTTCACCAGTCCGGTATCGAGCCACAGCAGTTTGGGGCTCTTTTTCAGGTCGGGCAACATGGGCAAGGTGGTGGTAGATTGCGGGTACACCAGCTCAAGGAGCAAAGTCTTCTCCAATGTGCGGAAAGCATTTCCCGCCTCTGCGGCCTTAAAGGTTGACCCCGTAAATTTTGCAAACTGTATGCGGTGTCCTGCCGAGGCCCACCCATAACTCAATATATACCTAATGGCGTCTTGCTCCTTGCGGTTGCCTGCATATTTCTCCACATCGTCACGATAGCCCGACAGCAGAGAGTTGAACACCCCATTCAGCCTTACTATGTCGGCATACTTGGCATAATTTGCCACAGCCTCGGGCAAGCCGCCCACTATCATGTATTTCTTGAACAAATCCAACGCATAATGATGCAACGAGGCTGGCAGAGCCACGCTTTCGATGGCATCGGCCATTGCAGACTGGCCTATGGCACGCAAAAACTCTACAAAGGTGCACGGGTGCAGTGCCATATACTCCACTCTGCCTACCGGAAATGATATGTAGCGTCCCATCAGGCTCTCGAGCAACGACCCTGCTGCAATCACATACAGGTCGGGACGCTTTTCGTAGAAATAGCGCAGGGCTTGCACGGCTTTCGGCTCATTCTGTATTTCGTCTATAAATATCAGTGTACGCTTATGCGCGTCTTGCGCTATATTGGCCTTGAAGTAGATACCCGCCAGCAAATCGTCGAACGAATAGTCTGCCGCAAACAAATCGGCAGACTCTTTCTCTTCCAAATTCATATATATATAGGTGTCAAAATCCTTGGCAAACAGCTCTACCAAGGTGGTTTTGCCCACCTGACGGGCTCCGCGCAGCACAAGCGGTTTGCGTTCTTCCTTGCTGGCCCACTGACGGAGGTATTTTATGGCATTTCTCTCAAACATACGTAATCTGTTTATTATCAAGCACAAAGATACATATTAACAACCATTTCCAAACCAAAAACACCCGGTTTTTCATCCATTTCCAAACCAAAAATTGGGAAAAGCGTGACCATTTCCAAACCAAAACGCTCAGTTTTTCATCCATTTCCAAACCAAAATTCGGGAAAAACGTAACCATTTCCAAACCAAATCACCCGGTTTTTCATCCATTTCCAAACCAAAATTCGGAAAAACGTAACCATTTCCAAACCAAAGCACACTTACTCTTGTTTCGGATTTAGACGAGCACGGATTGAATCATCGTGCAAGGCGAATGCAATCAAGCTTGCTTGAATTGCTGAACCGCAGCCGATGATGTCAATAAAAGGCCAAAATCAACAAACGCTACCTCTAATGGGGGCGACACGTCCCGCGGGAAAATATGCAGCTATTATTTAGTAGCGTTCGTATTTCCCTCCATTCTCTATCCCGACGCGAGACGCGTCGCCCCCATTAGAGCTTGCGTTTCTTCAAGCACAAGGCACAAAACAACGGCACAAGGCTACGCGGATTTCTGGTCATGGGAGGGCGGATTTCCGGTCATGGGGGAGAGAATTTTCTGTTGCTCCTACCCAAAATCCGCCCTCCCGTAACAGAAAATCCGCCCTCCCCATGCCGTAAAGCCACGCGCCTGCAACCCCTAATGCCACCCCCACACCCGAACACAGCAAACCGTGCGCACCGCAAAGCACGTGTGCATAAAGATAAATTATTCGCGCGCATAGCCTACTTTCTGCATACTAATTTACACAAAAACAGGTCATCGTGCTAAAAAATTGGCTTTATGCTTGTCAGATAAATATATTTCTGTAATTTTGCCATCAAGATCAACTAACAATTTTATTTAATTGTATGAATAAAATACTACGTTTATGTACTGTAGTGCTTGCTTCATGCTGTTTCGTGCATAGTTATGCGCAGCGTGAAATTAAGTTCAGCTACTGCAACGACTCGCTGTCGAACTTTTCGGAAATGGTACAGAACCAGCAAGAATCAGGCTCTTTGCGCTTTGGCGCAGCCATACTCATACCCGGTTCACGCCTTAAGGCACTGATTGGTCAGAAAATCACACATGTGCGCTTTCGCTGCACCGCGGGCATTTCGGGCATCTCGGTGTGGGCACGCAACAGCCTCAAAGACTACGTGATAGGCACCCCCACCCGTCTGAACAAATCGGTGGCTGGCTGGAACGATGTCACACTCAAAACGCCAATCGACATTACCGGCGACGACCTTTATATAGGCTATAACGGCACTGCCGAACCAGGAGCCGGTGTTGTGTGCGACGGCACGGTGAATGCCAACGGCACATTCTTTTACGACGGCAACCAGTGGAGAGACTTGAGCACCGAGCAGTATCCGCCCTTCTGCATACAAGCCTTTGCACAAGCCGACAACGATGCACCACTCGTTGACCTGGCTACCGAAAAGGTGACCTTTGACAATGCCTACACCAAGATGGGCGACACTGCAAAGGGCACCATCAATGTGGGCAACTACGGTGTCGACCCCGTGGCAGCGCCCAAACTCTATTACAGCGTGGGCGGCGGACAGCCCGTCGAGGTGTCGGTAAGCGGTACCATCAAGCCGAACAACACACAGCAGTACAGCTTTGAGGTGCCCACCAAGGACCTTGCCGAGGGAAAAATCCCCCTCCGCGCATGGATTTCGACCGACGACATATATAAGGGCAACGACAGCATCGACACCAACTTGCTCATTTACTCTACCAGTTTCCCGCACAAAGTGTTGGTTGAACACTTCACCACGCTGAAGTGTGTCAACTGCCCCGACGGACATAAAGCCCTGTCGGCCTTGCTCTCTGGACGCAAGGATTACGTGTGGGTGGCCCACCACATTGGCTACCAGCAGGACGAGCTCACACAGTCGGAGTCATACGGCCTGCAAGCCTTCGGCGCCACCTCTGCCCCGCTTGCCATGTTCGACCGCAGAGCGCTCTCGTCGAGCAAGTCTGCCTCTCAGCCTACCATGTACATCAGCTACAGCGGAGGTGTGCAGGCTACGCTCAAGTACATACAGCCCGACTTTGAAAAGTGTGCCAGCACGCCTGCCTTTGTGTCGGTAAACATCGAAAATAGCTACGACCCCGCCACACGCACCCTCAGCACTACCGTCAGCGGCACACGCAACGCCATATTCAGCGAATTTTACGACCAGGCTAACCTTACTGTCGAGTTGGTGGAGGACCATGTGCAGACTAACGCCTCGCAAACTGGCAGCGGCGAAAAGGTGCATAACAATGTGTTCAGAACGGCCCTCACACGTTTTGACGGCGACGAAATAAGCTGGAACGGCGACACTTACAGCGAAACATACACTACCACGCTGCCCGACTCTTGGAAGAGCAACAATGTGCGCGTAGTGGCCTTTGTCAACCTGCCATTCAGCAGCAACGAAACTGAACACGCCGATGTGCTCAACGCTGCCCAGCTCAACATCAACTATGCCACGGGCATTAACAATGTGGAGGCCGGTGCGGCACAGGTGCTCGACCGCGCTTGCTACAACCTGCAAGGCCAGCGCATCAGCCAGCCCACCACCAACGGCGCATACATTGAGCGCATTGTCACACCGCAAGGCGTGCGCATCAGCAAGCGCATTAAGTAAGCACATCGCGCTGGCAGAATACTTTCCGTTAACGGGGTTACAAGTTGACAAGTTGACGAGTAAGTGTGCTACACGCTACTTATTATATGAAAGTCAGAATGGCAAGAAACTGGGCAAACTTACCCGTTAACCCGTCAACTTGTTAACTTGATTACTAAACCCGCCGACATGTAAGCATAATATTACCTTAAGCAAGCGCCCTCGCCTGGTTGGCTGAACCAACCGGTGCAGAGTGGCTACTTACTAAAACACACAAATATATGAAGAAAACTTTACTCACTGCAGCCTTGGCTGCCTGCGCATTTGCAAGTGCCTCGGCACAAGTAAATGACAACTTTACGGACCACATTTTCAGTGCCATGTCCGACAACGGACGCTACGTGGCCGAGTCGATGGACGGAACCATCAATTTCCTTGACCGCTGGACGGGTGCCACATGGACTTACACCGCCGACAATGCCGGCGGCGGCAACGGCCACTGCGTCAGCAACACAGGCATTCTTGTGGGCACCAACGGCACAGCACCTTGCTACTGGCTTGACGGCACATGCTATGAACTGCCCTTGCTCGACAACACCACGGGTGACCTTGGCGGCTGCAACGGCATCACACCCGACGGCAAATACATCGTGGGCGACCTCGGCACAGGCGTTGGTTTTGGCACCGCAGACGGACTGATGAACTGCCCCGCCATCTGGACACGTCAGGATGACGGCACTTACAAGGTTGACACACTGGCCTACCCTCACCACGACTTTACAGGACGCGCCCCGCAGTATGTCATGTTCAACGACATCTCGGCCGACGGCTCTGTTATCGTGTGCCAGGTGCGCGACTACACAGGTTTCTACAACTATCCTGTCATCTACAAGAAGGGTGCCGACGGCAAGTGGAGCTTCACCGTTGTGGGCGAAGGTCTGATTTGGGACGACGAAAAGATTAAGAACGTTCCTGCCGAACCGGTTGACCCCTCAGATGAGGTACCTGTGGCGGAGAGCTACTTTACCGCAGCCGACACGGTGGCTTACAACAATGCCGTAGACAAATATACTGAGGCTGCAAAGGACGCTCAAGACGGACTTATTCCTTGGGACTCTGTGCCAGAGCGCCCCGACTATTTCAAGTATAAGTACATCACCGAGAAACACGACCAGTGGGCTGCCGACTCAGCTGCATACCAGGCAAAGGTGGCCAAGTACTACGAGGACTTTGACGTTTACCAAGCAGCCCTGAAAGATGCCACATTCGGCAACAGCTTCCAGTTCAACAACTTGGTGCTCTCTGCCAACGGCAAGTACCTTGGCACGACGTTTGAAACCTCTAACCCCGATGCCGACCCCGAAATGGGTAACGTCGAAAGCCACAGCTACCCCACCGTTATCGACCTCACCGGCGATAAGCCCGAGGTGAACGTTTACGACAACATGGTGGACGCTACAACTACCTCTGTAGCCAACGACGGACAAATTATCGCTTGCACACCTATTCTTGACTATGCGCGCAACTCATTTGTTATTAAGGATGCCGAGAGCGACCCCGTCAATTTCTACGACTACATTGCTGCCCGCAACGAAAAGGCTGGTATCTTCCTCAAGGAGAACTACTCATTCAACGTGCCCGTGTCTAACGATGAAGGTGGCGACGAACCGGGTTGGGGCGACGAAGGTGGCTTGCTTGCCCACAAGAAGGCGCTCAAGTTTACGGCCAAGGACTACAGCATTGTAAACGACAGCATCGTTACCGGTACTGTGTTTGGCAACTCGGACAACACAATCTTCAACTCATTCATGATGGAAGAGTTCTCTAACCCCGAAGGCATGGGCACTTACCGCTCATACGTTATCGACCTCAACGAGAATGCACAGTCTGGCATCAAGGGTGTGAAGAAGGCCGACGAGGCTGACGCTGCCGTAATTGGCCGCGAATACTACAACATCAATGGCCAGCGCATCAGCGCAGCTCCCGCCAAGGGCATCTACCTTGAAAAGCGCATCACTGCCAACGGCTTCACCACGATTAAGCACGTTAAGTAAGACGCGCTGCTACGCTACAACGCATTAGCCCTGGCGCCCCTTGGCGCAACGGCTAATGCTGGCAACACTCTAAACATCGCTATATTATGATAAAGCTGCCGCAGCACCTGCATGGGTGTTGCGGCCTTTTGTTTGTGCCTTGTTGGCCGCCTAAATGGCGGTGCAGAGCAAAAGCATGGCTTAAAAGGGGGCTACGTTGCGCTATTTTACCTATATTTGCGACTGAAACGTACTTGGTGATTAGCCTCATAACGCTCTAACGCATTACCCCCCATACCACCCTAACCAAATAACCCAAGGAGAAGGCAGCCCAACAAGCCAAGGTGCCTTTTTAACCTTATAACCTCATAACCCCCTAACCCTCCCCTCCCACACATGAAACTATTTGCAAAAACTGCCGTATTCATCGCAACTTTGCTCTGCACTACGGTGCCCAAGTTGCAGGCACAGAGTGCCAACTTCCACGTAGTGCCACTGCCCAAGGTAGTGCGCAGCACGCAGGCGGGCGACTTTACCATGAACGCCCGCACGCTGATATGCTACCCACAGGGCAACAAGCAGCTCAAGCAGCAAGCCACCATGCTGGCCAACTACATCAAGCAAGCCACCGGACTGCAACTTTCTACCACCACCCTGGCCGCACAGCGCAACTGCATCAAACTGAGCAGCGTACTGCGCCACACCAATCCCGAGGCTTACACCATCAGAGTGAACAGCGACATGGTGTTTGTAGACGGCGCCTCAGCCGCCGGCTGCTTTTACGGCGTGCAAACGCTGCGCAAGGCCCTGCCCACCGGTGTGGCACAACAGGTGCTGATACCGGCCACCGAGGTAAATGACTGGCCGCGCTTCAGCTACCGCGGTGCCCACCTCGACGTGGCGCGCCATTTTGTGACAGCCGACTCGGTGCGACGTTTTATCGACATACTGGCGTTGCACAACATCAACCGTTTCCATTGGCATCTGACCGACGACCAGGGGTGGCGCATCGAAATAAAGAAGTATCCGCTCCTGACCAAGATTGGCGCACGACGCGCCCAAACCGTCATCGGACACAACAGCGGCCAATATGACGGTACGCCCTATGGCGGGTATTACACACAGAAGGATATCAAGGACATTGTGCGCTACGCTGCCGAACGACACATCACCATCATACCCGAGATTGACATGCCAGGCCACATGCAGGCCGCTCTGGCCGCCTACCCCGAACTGGGCTGCACCGGAGGGCCCTACCAGGTGTGGCAGCAATGGGGTGTGACGGACAGTGTGCTGTGTGTGGGCAATGACAAAACGCTCCATTTCATCGACGATGTGCTCGACGAGGTGGTGGCACTCTTCCCGTCGGAATATATACACATAGGCGGCGACGAGTGTCCTAAAACCATGTGGAAGCGCTGCCCGAAGTGTCAGGCGCGCATTGCTGCGGAACACTTGCAGGCCGACGGCCGCCACACGGCCGAGGAACGCTTGCAAAGTTTTCTCATACGCCATGCCGAGCAACACCTCAACCAGCTTGGCCGCCAAATGATTGGGTGGGACGAGACGCTCGAGGGCGGACTCGCCCCCAACGCCACCGTCATGTCGTGGCGCGGCGAGGGCGGCGGCATTGAGGCGGCACGCCTGAAGCACAAGGTTATCATGACGCCCAACACCTATCTGTACTTCGACTACTACCAAAGTGCCGACAAAGCGCACGAGCCCGAGGCCATAGGCGGCTATCTGCCCTTGCAGCATGTGTACAGCTACGAACCCGTGCCACACAGTCTCGCCCCCGACGAGCAGCGGTACATCATCGGTGCACAGGCCAACCTGTGGACGGAGTATGTCAAAACATTCAAGCAAGTGGAGTATATGGAACTGCCGCGACTGGCTGCACTGAGCGAGGTGCAGTGGTGTGACGCCGGGCAGAAGGACTACGGGCAGTTTGTAACCCGCCTGCAACGCCTCATCGACACGTACAGGCTGCAGGGCTACAACTTTGCCAAGGTGATATACAATGTGGGGGTGACACTGGCCACCGACACTACGAACCACTGCATACGCGCCACACTGTCCACCATCGACAACGCGTCCATTCACTACACACTCGACGGCACAACGCCTACCACCGCCTCGCCACGCTATGCAGAGCCTCTGCGCATCAGCGCCCCCTGCCAACTACGCGCAGCGGCTTTCCGCCCGTGGGGCGCAACGCACGAGGTGCAGCGCACTTTCAACTTCAACAAGGCTACAGCCTGCCCCATCACCCTGCTGCAGCAGCCTCACCCCAAACAGGTGTATGGCGGGGCCACGCTGTTGGTGGACGGACTTACGGCCAGCGACACCAACTATGCCTCGGGCCGCTGGATAGGCTTCTGCGGCAACGACCTTGAGGCGGTAATAGACCTTGGCAGCGTAATGCCGATCAGCCGTGCCAGCATCAACACTTGTGTGGAGAAGGGCTATTGGCTGTTCGATGCGCGCCGCTTTGAGGTGTCGGTCTCTGCCGACGGCCACACCTTCGCCCCGCTTGCCGCCGAGGACTATCCTGCCCTCACCGAACAATCGCCCAACCAAATTAACACGCACACGCTGCAGTTTGCCACCACAGCCGCGCGTTATGTCAAGGTGAAGGTTGTGTCGGAACACACCATTCCGGCCTGGCACCCTGGACATGGCAACCCTGGTTTTGTGTTTGTCGATGAAATCGCGGTATTCTGACTAACGCAATATGCTAATGTGGCAATATGACGCGCGCCGAAACGCGCTGATGTGCTAATAGGCTGGCGCCGTAGCGTTGCAAGCAGTAACGCTACGGCATCTGCATATTACCACATCTGCACATTAAAAAGAGCGCGCCACGGCAGCAGCAACCCAAATATTATCACTACTTTTGCACATTAGTACCTCAGAGTGCACAAGCACAAGCTATCAAGTAACACAATAATAACAACATCAAGCGTTTAATCTCAATGAAACAGTACAACTTGGTGAACAACATCTTAGGTTGGCTCACCTTTGCCATTGCGGCCTTCACCTACTGCTCAACGGTGGAGCCTACGGCAAGCTTCTGGGATTGCCCTGAGTTTATCACCACAGCATACAAGCTGGAGGTGGGCCACCCCCCTGGCGCACCCTTCTTTATGCTCACGGGCAACTTCTTCACACAGTTTACGAGCGACCCCACAAAGGTGGCTTTCTGTGTCAACATCATGTCGGCCCTGCTTTCGGCCCTGTGTATTCTGTTCCTGTTCTGGACCATCACACACCTGGCACGCAAGCTTATCACCCCCGACGGCAAGGTGACCACCCTCACCCAACTCATCACCGTGATGGGTTGCGGCTTGACAGGCGCCCTGGCCTACACGTGGAGCGACACCTTCTGGTTCTCGGCAGTTGAGGGCGAGGTATACGCCTACTCCTCTATGTTCACCGCCTTGGTGTTCTGGCTCATTCTTAAATGGGAGGACCATGCCGACGAGCCACACTCCGACCGCTGGCTGGTGCTTATATTCTACCTCACCGGTTTGTCTATCGGCGTGCACTTGCTCAACTTGCTATGCTTGCCCGCCATCGCCCTGGTTTACTACTACAAGCGCAACCCCAAGGCCAACCTCAAGGGTTCATTGGTAGCCCTCATCGTGTCGATGCTGCTGGTGGCTGCAGTGCTTTACGGCGTTGTGCCAGGCATTGTAAAGGTAGGCGGCTGGTTCGAGTGGTTCTTTACTAACGACCTCGGCATGCCCTTCAACGTGGGTATGATTGTCTACCTCCTGGCACTGATAGCCGTGGTGCTCACCGCCATTTGGAGCACTACCACCGTCAACCACGCACGCACCAAACTGCTCTACTTGCTCAGTGTGGCCCTGCTTGGCATACCCTTCATGGGCCACGGTGCCGTGTCGGCCGCACTTGGCATTATCGTGCTCATAGCACTCTACGTGCTGCTCTCGTTCAAAGGCCGCGACGGCAACTATTTTGTGCGCAAGCGCTTTTTGAACACCTCGCTGCTGTGCATGCTGATGCTTATGATTGGCTACTCGTCATACGCAGTTATCGTGATACGCTCTACGCAAAATCCGCCCATGGACCAGAACTCGCCCGAGGATATCTTTACCCTTGGCACGTACATGGGACGCGAGCAGTACGGCTCATACCCCTTGTTCAAGGGCGAAGCCTTCTGCTCACAAGGCCAGGCCGTGCAGGTTGGCGCCATCAACTATGTGAAGAGCGACCGCACACAGCGTGTGGAGAAGGCCGACCCCTCGGAGCCCGACCGCTACGAGGACATTGAGGAAACCTCGGGCATAGAATATCCCGGCGGGCTGACCATGATGCTGCCACGCATCTGGAGTGCGGCACATGCACAACAGTATCAAGACATTTTGGGCGACGACTTGCAGTATAAGGACGTGACCTTCAGCGACAAGGACGGCAACACCTACCCCGGACAGATGCCCACACAGTGGTCAAACCTGAAGTTCTTCCTGTCATACCAGGTTAACTTTATGTATTGGCGCTACTTTATGTGGAACTTTGCCGGACGACAGAACGACATTCAAGGACTTGGCGAGCTCGAGCACGGCAACTGGATTACGGGCATTCCGTTCATCGACAATGCCATGTATGGCGACCAAAGCCTGCTGCCCAAAACGCTGCAGGAGAACAAGGGACACAACGTGTTCTACTGCCTGCCGCTCATATTGGGCTTGATAGGCCTCTTCTTCCAGGCCTATCGTGGTGAAAAGGGCGTGCGCCAGTTCTGGGTGGTGTTCTTCCTCTTCTTCATGACCGGATTGGCCATCGTGCTGTATCTTAACCAGACGCCTTCGCAACCGCGTGAGCGCGACTACGCTTATGCCGGCTCGTTCTACGCCTTTGCCATCTGGATTGGACTTGGCGTGGCAGCCCTGGCATCGTGGGCCGAAAAGCTGCTGAAGAGCAAACCACAACTGGCTGCCGCACTGGCATCGGTGGTGGGTGTGCTCGTGCCGCTGCAAATGGTGAGCCAGACGTGGGACGACCACGACCGCTCTAACCGCTTCACCTGCCGCGACTTTGGCGCCAACTACCTTAACACGCTGCCCGACAAGGGCTGTCCGGTGATATTTACCAACGGCGACAACGACACCTTCCCCTTGTGGTACAACCAGGAGGTTGAAGGCACCCGCACAGACGCCCGCGTTTGCAACCTCAGCTATTTGCAGACCGACTGGTACACCGACCAGATGCGACGTCCGGCCTACGACTCTAAGCCGTTGCCCATCACATGGAGCCGCTACTACTATGTAGACAACGGCAAGCACTCGTACTACCCCATACGTCCTGAACACAAGGCCGAACTCGACGAGCTGAAGAAGCAGAACCCGAAGGTTGACCCCTACGAGCTGTCGTACATACTCGACCACTACGTGAAGAAGGCCGAAGGTGGCTACTTCCCCACCGACTCGGTGGTTGTGAGTGTGAACAAGCAGGCCGTGATTGAAAGCGGCATGTATCTGCCCATGGGCAAGGACTCTATCCCCGACAAGATGATTATCTCGCTCAAGAATGCTCAACAGAAGCAGGGCGGCTTGTACCGCAATGAGGTGATGATATATGAAATGCTGGCACACGCCGACTGGAAGCGCCCCATGTACATGAGCGTGACACTCGGCCCGGGCAACTATGCCGGACTCGACAACTACTGTGTGCTCGAAGGCCTTGCCTACCGCATCACACCGTTCAACTACGGACAGATGGGCATGATTGACAGCAACCTCATGTACAAGAACATGATGACACGCTTTAAGTACGGCAACGTGGCACACCGCGGCATCTACATGGACGAGACCACTGGCCGCATGTGCAAGACACACCGCCGCATGTTCCTCATGCTGGCCGACAACCTGCTGCGACAGGGCGACAACGACAAGGCGCGCAAGGTGCTCGAAAAGTGCGAGGCCGTGCTGCCGGGCTACAGTGTGCCTTACGACGACGAGGACTCGCAGTTGGCAAGACTGCTGGCCGAGGCCGGCTGCAACAAGTTGGCCTCTAACGTGGCCACACAGGTGATAGACTACGACTTGCAGTATCTGCAATATCTGGCATCGCTTGGCACCGACCGCCTCAACACTTACGGCCGCACAACATACTTCCTTGTGCAGAGCCTGTTGGAGGCCGGAAGCGCACTGCAAAAGGCTGACGCCGCCAAGGCCAAGCTGTACAACACGCGCATAAGCCAGTGCATGAGGGGCAATGCAGCTGCTCAGTTGGGTATGCAAATCTACCAACAGCAGATTAGCGGACAGGCCGCTGGCAACTAACATAGAACGAGAGTTTGGAGTCTTGAGGGATATACTGCATAAGGGCTGGCACAGCCATACCACCTCCATGGTTTGGCTATCTTGCAACAGCACAACCCGGCGCACATAGCCCTGAGTCTCCAAACTCTCTTTGTGTAATATCTAAAACATACCAAACACCCGTGATAATCGAACAACCTGCCTGCATACTGCGCTGGCTGTACCCGCGCGCCCTGTGGCGCATGGACAAGCACGAAAGGGCCGTATACCTCACTTTCGACGACGGCCCCATACCCGAGGTGACTCCCTGGGTGCTCGACGTGCTCGACCACTACGGCATCAAGGCCACCTTCTTTATGGTGGGCGACAACATACGCAAGCACCCCAAGGAGTTCGAGATGGTTAAAAGCCGCGGACACAGACTGGGCAACCACACTTACAACCACATAGGCGGACTGCTGCACGGCATACGCTCGTATGTGCGCAATGTGGACAAGGCCAACGAGTATCTGCACACCGACTTGTTCCGCCCGCCGCATGGGTGGATGAAGTGGGAGCAATACATCATGGTGATGCTGCGCTACCGCGTGGTGATGTGGGACCTCGTGACACGCGACTATTCCACCCGCCTCAACGGGCGCGACGTGTTGCTCAATGTGCGGCGCTACGCCCGCAACGGCAGCATCATCACCTTTCACGACTCGCTAAAGAGCCAGGACAAACTGCTCTACGCCCTGCCGCGCGCCATTGAGTGGCTGCTTTCGCAGGGCTACACCTTCAAGGTGTTTGACTGACCAACCATTTGGTATGTTATACAAATTACCCGTTTGAGAGCCTCATGGCTTCCAAACGGGTAATTTGTGTATTATAGCTACCTAACTGGTTTTAAGTTGCCCGAAATACGCTGCCCAAAAACGCAAGATACGCTGCCCTAAAACGCAAGCACTAATGGGGGCGACGCGTCCCGCGTCGGTTTTTAGGCGGCCTCGTTTCGCATCAGAAACTATGGCAAAGGCTCACAGACAAGCGTGTAAATACTGCAGTCTGCGAGCCTTTATTTATGGTATTTTTCCCGGCGCGGGACGCGTCGCCCCCATTAGTGCTTGCGTTTAGTGCTTGCGTTTGGTGGTAACGGTTAGTGCTTGAGTCCGTTCGCATGGTTACGTTTCATCGCACAGCAATATTCTTCCCGTCATTTCCCCCTACACCCCATGCGGCGTGTCAATCACGTGGCACAAGCGGTACACATCAGCCTCAAAGGTGTCGCGCAGCTTGGCACGGGCCTTCATGGCCGACTTGTAGTTATAGATGGTTTGGGTGGAATAAAACAGCAGTGTGGCTATCTCCTGCGACGAGGTGACACCAAGGCGCATCAGCGCAAATATACGCAACTCGGTGGTGAGGGCGTGAGGCGATGGCGGCAATATCTGTGCATCATCGCGCAACAGGCCGTTGAACTGCTTTACAAAGTCGGGGTAAAGCATGATGAAAGCGCGGTCAAAGCGGTCGTAGAAGGTGCGCGCTTCCTCTTCCTGCACCCGTACCCTGTTCACCTTTGCCAGCAAATCGTCGGTCTTGCCAGCCTTCAAACAACGCGCCACGAGCTTGCTCACACTGTCAAGCTTGCCTATGTAGATGGCACTGAGGTCGAGGAACAGACGCAAGTAGGTTTCGCGGTGGCGGTTGGTCTCGCTCAACTGTCGGTTGAGAGCCTCGAGCTGCTTGTTCTGCGCACGCATTTGCAGACGCCGCAAATTGAGTTTCTTATTCTGCTTTACACTCAGCACAATGAGCGCCAGCAGTCCAACCGACAACACACTCAAGCCAACCAAGCCCCAACGCAGCCACGTGGTGCGGTTGTTGAGCTGCTGCTGGTAGGCCGACACAATTTTGGGCAAGATGCGCGATATTTCGAGCATGCGCAAACGGTTGTTGTAGAACTGCGCGTCCTCCATTGAGCAATATACGTAGCGCACGGCACGGTCGGAATAGCGCTTGTCCTTTTCGTAGAGGTAGAGCGAGAGTTCCTGCAAGGCCAAATTCTCCTTGAGCGGACACACCTGGTCGGATATGCCGGCTTGCACCAAATAATACTCATAAAGGTCGATGCGTCCGAGCATCTTGTAACCACGCGCTATGGCGTAGGCTGCCGAGGCATACAAACGGTCGTCGAGGCCCACCTGTTGCAGCACCTTCTTATAGTATACTATGGCCTTGGGGTCGTTTTTGCCGTAGTACATGGCCTCGCCCGTCAGATAGTTGTACATGGCACTGCCGCGTGGGGCATAACTTATGGCTTGCCTAAGGTAGTGAAGGCGCAACCGTGCCAGCTGGGGCGCAAACTCGTGGTCGTTGCAGTAAGCAGCCCAAAAGTTGTAGAGCCAGGCCATTGAGTAATAGTAGTTGAGACGCAACGAGGGGTGGAGCGTTTCCGCATTGACGCGCTGCAACTCGGCCAGTGCCTGGCTGTAATAGCCCCCTGTGGCAAGGAGCAGACCGCGGTGAATGCGAAAAATGTCGATGAATACGGCATTATTTGCTCGTTCGGCCAGTTGCAAGCCACGCTTTACGTATACCATTGCCGAGTCGAAACGGAACGTGTAATATACCTCAAACAAGCGGTTGTAGGCGTGCAGCCGCTCCACGTCGGTGCGTGCCCGGTGTAGCCTGGCCACAAGTGCGTCTATGTGTCGTTGCTTGGCTGCTACGTATTGTGGGCGTCGTGCCACATAACTGTCAAGCCGCTCAAGGTCGGCCTCGGAGGCTCGCGCGACAGTTTGTGCCAATGTGAGTATGCAAAAAAGTAAAAAGGCTCTTCGCAACATGTTTTTGGGCTTTTTAGGGGATTACAGGCGCAAATATACTACTTACTTTTTAATAACACGCATCTACTTTGAGCGTTTTTCAGTATTAACACAACTTACTGATAGTCAACGCGTATCACATTTTAAGCATTCTAAAAAGTTTACCACGGGCTTACTCACACATACATCTGCACCGCCACCGTCATAACTTTGTCATCGCAATCGGCAAGCATCACGCTTTTGAAAAGTGGACGTTGCAGATTGCCTATCGGATTGATACCTCTACAAATCAAAATCATACCTCATGAAATCTATTACTTTTCAAGCCTTAACCTCGTGCGTGCTGTTTGCCATGACCATGCAAGCCCACGCACAGAGCGAAGCCACTAATAGCAAACAAGGCGAAGAGCGCAACGTGATGCTCAACGCCGCCGACGCCAACAAGCCACGCGAAATTCAGATTGGCCTGCCAAGCGAGGACGTTAATGTGTACGAGAATGGTCTGCCGGCCGTTTATTCATCGTCGGTGCACAAGCTCTCGGCCCACTGGCGCAACGATGCCAGTCTGGGCCAGACAGGATTGCTCTCGCCATCGGAGTCGGCCATTACCACTGGCAACATAGCCTATGCCGTGACTGCCTTCACCGACTTGGGGCAGAATGCCTTTCACGGCAAGCTTAACTACCATGTCAACCACTTTGGCATGCAGAACTTCGACCTGAACTTTAGCGGTGGAATCGGCAAAAACTGGCTTTACAATGCCGGCACATACCAAAACTTTGACCCGGGCAGCTTCAAACTGCAATTTACCGACTACGCCGACCGCACACAGATATACCACGCTGGCCTCACCCGCATACTCAACGGTGGCAAGGGCTATGTGTCGGTGCAATACAAGCACGCCAACAGCAAGAACCCCGGCAACTTTGCCAACGCCGCGCCCTTTGTGTATGTGGGCGACGGCTCTATCAAGAAGGTGAATGGCTTTGACCCCGGACTGGACTCTTACGTACCCGCCAGCGGTGCCTTTACCTACCGCGACATCATGACGGGCGAGAAAAAAACCTGGAACCTTAACAAGGGCAGCGAGAACCGCTCACACGAGGTGGCCTTCCTGGCCAACTACCGTTGGGACAACGGACTGCTGTGGAAGTTTGACGCCAAATACATGTATGTGCCTGTGGCCAACTATGTAGACTTTGGCGGCAGCACCATCAGCAATGTGACAGCTGCCGACGGCTATACGCTCGATGAAAACGGGCAAGATGCCTACGAGGGCCTTATTGAGGGGCGCCGCACATGGCTGCACTTTGGCAAGGTGACGAGCGGCATGTTCACCACCGAGTTGAACAAGCTGTTTGGCAAGCACAATGTGCGCCTCGGCCTGAACGAATGGTACTACCACCTCAACTACCACTCATCGTCACTGCAGTGGACCGGCACAGTGGGTGCCTACCCACAGGTGCTGTACAGCATGGCCACCGACCCGAGCGACCCCACTCTCACACCCACACGCACACAATTCTTCGGCTTTAACGAGCTGAGCCCCGAATATACCAAGGGCAGCGAGAACAAGCTGGCGCTCTACCTGACCGACAACTGGAAGGTGAACGACAAGCTCAACATCTACTACGGCGGCCGCCTGGAGTACTACCGCATGTCGGCCGACCAAATAGCGCAATCGCGCTTCTCGGGTTTCCACATTGGCGACTTCAACACCTATTCACGCGATGAAAACGGCAATATTGTGGCCACCACGCACAGCATACACCCCGCCAACGTGACCAAGAACAAGCTGAACTATGCCGCCACAGCGCAAATAACCTACGACGTGGCCAAAGGCTTTGGCATCATGGCCGACGGAACTGTGGCCACGCGCTACCCGCGCATCAGCGACTATGCCGGCACCGGCCCTACTGCCGAACAGTACAAACGCGTGACCATACCCTTGGTGCGCGGCGGCATCTACTACAAGAACAAGTGGATCGACCTCTCATCGATGGTGACCTACATTGCCAAATCGAACAACATCGACCAGCAGAACCTGACGAAGCCCGGCACGAGCGAAGGCAAAACGGTGCTGCTCATCTATAATATCCAGACACTGGGCTGGACTACCACGGCCGAAATCAAGCCTTTCAAGAACTTCTCACTGCACGCTTTGTTCACCTATCAAAAACCGGTGTACAAGAACTATAATGCAAGTGTGACCTTCGGCGACGGACAGCAGATGTCGGTTAATGCCAACAACATGATTGTGAAGGAGATACCGCAAATACTCGTCGAACTCGACCCGAAGTACAACATTACCGACAACCTTAACGTGTGGCTTTCGTTCCGCTACTTTGGCAAAACTTACGCCAACCTGCAAGAGGCCCTCTACTTCAACGGCCATTGGGAGACCTTTGGCGGCATTAACTGGAATGTGAACAAGCGCCTCTCACTCGGTGCCAATGTCATCAACTTCCTCAACCAAAAGGGAGCAAAGGGCACCATCAGCGGTTCGGAACTTATCAAGAAGGCCGATGCCGGACAGTATGCCGGCAAGTACATGAGCGGCAGCTATTTGCGCCCATTCACCGTTGAGTTCAGCGCAAGCTTCAAGTTCTAACGTTTCGATATACCATTATATTAAGGAGTAACAAGTTTAACAAGGTGAAGGGTTGCCACCCGCCACCCTTCACCCTTCTAAAACATACAATACACCATGATTACCAATATATTCCAACAAATAGGCCGTCCGGCACTTGCCATCATGGCCGTTTCGCTGGCCTCGGCCACAATGAATGCGCAAACCGTGCGCGTGAGCACCGATAAAACCGACTTGGTGATGAAGGTTTCGCCCAAGGGCCGACTCTACCAGGTATACCTGGGCGACAAACTCAACAATGCCGCCGACTACGACCGCATTGCGTGGAACACTTATGCCGCATCAGACGGCGCCGTGAGCACACGCGGACACGAGGTGTGTGCGGCATCGGGCAACGAGGACTACTTTGAGCCTGCCGTGGCCATAACCCATGCCGATGGCAACATGACCACCTACCTGCGCTACAAGGGGGTGGAGACTAAGGCCGTGGACGGCGGCACCGAAACCATCATCACCCTGCAGGACGACAAATATCCCGACACCGTGAAACTGCACTATGTGGCCTATAACAAGGAGAACGTTATCAAGGCATGGAGCGAAATAAGCCACAACGAGAAGAGCCCTGTCACGCTGTGGCGGTACAGCAGCACTATGCTCTACTTTAACGCCCCCAAATATTACCTTACCTCGTACCACAGCGACTGGGCCAAGGAGGGGCAACCCGAAACGGTGCAGCTCACTGCTGGCAAAAAGATTATCGACACCAAACTTGGCACACGTGCTGCCATGCACACTGAGCCTTTCTTTGAACTGGGCCTCAACGAGCCTGCCAAGGAGAACGAGGGCAACGTGGTGCTTGGCACCATTGGCTGGACGGGCAATTTCCGATTTACCTTCGAGGTGGACAATGTGGGCGGACTGCGCGTGATACCGGCTATCAACCCTTATGCCAGCGACTACAAGCTGCGCGCCGGCGAGACCTTTACCACCCCCGAGTTCATATTTACAACAAGCAGCACCGGCACCAGCCAGGCCAGCCGCAACCTGCACGACTGGGCACGACGCTATCAGGTGAACATGGGCATGGGCGACCGCATGACGCTGCTCAACAACTGGGAGAATACAGGCTTTGACTTTAACCAAAAGAGCCTGGCCGAACTGATGAAGGACGCCAAGGACCTGGGCGTGGATATGTTCCTGCTCGACGACGGCTGGTTTGCCAACAAATATCCACGTAAGGACGACCACGCCGGACTGGGCGACTGGGACGTGACACACAGCAAGCTGCCCGACGGCATTCCCGGGCTGGTGCGCGACGCCAAGGCGGCCGGTGTAAAGTTTGGCATCTGGGTGGAACCCGAAATGGTGAACCCCAAGAGCGAACTGTTTGAAAAGCACCCCGACTGGGTTATTCAGCAGCCCAACCGCGACACTTACTACTACCGCAACCAACTGGTGCTCGACATTTCCAACCCCAAGGTGCAGGACTACGTGTTTGGCGTGGTTGACCGCATCATGACCGACAACCCCGAGGTGGCCTACTTTAAGTGGGACTGCAACAGCCCTATCACCAACATTTACTCGCCTTACCACAAGGGCAACCAGGGCAACTTCTACATTGATCACGTGCGCGGCATCTACAAGGTGATGAGCCGCATCAAGGCCAAATACCCCAAACTGCCCATGATGCTCTGCTCGGGCGGTGGCGGCCGCATGGACTACGAGGCACTGAAGTACTTTACAGAGTTTTGGTGCTCAGACGATACCGACCCCTACGAACGCCTCTACATACAGTGGAGCCTGTCTAAGTTCTTCCCCGCCAAGACCATGGGGTCACACGTTACCAACTGGAACAAGAACACAAGCCTGAAGTTCCGCACCGATGTGTGCAGCTCATGCAAGCTCGGCTTCGACATCGACCTCAAACCGCTCAAGGGCACCGACGACTACAAGTTTGTGCAAGAGGCTGTAGCCAACTGGACACGTCTCAAGCCCGTCATTCTCGACGGCGACCAATACCGTCTGGTATCGCCCTACGAGTCGGCACACAGCGCCCTCAACTATGTGTCGAAGGACAAGGCGCACGCCGTGCTCTTTGCCTACAACCTGCACCCCCGCTACAAGGAGCCGCTCACACGCGTCTGCTTGCAGGGCCTCGACCCTAACCGCCAGTACACCGTTACCGAAATCAACCTGATGCCTAACACGCAGTCAGCCTTCGACTACAACGGACAACAGTTCAGCGGCGACTACCTGATGAAGGTGGGACTTGAGGTGTTCGACCAAAAAGATGGCACAAGCCACGTGTTCGAACTGAAGTGATGCGACTACTATTTAATAATATTGTGTTGAAAGGATAACCGCCTGGCGGCCCATACGTGTAAGAGAGTACATGGCTTGCACTGAAGGGCCGCCAGGTCTTTTTTGTCCGGACTTCGTCAATGCGTCGCCCCCATTAGAGCGCAATTTCCTGGCATAACAGTTCTTCCCGTGGCTTCAAATCCGCTTTTTAATCTGTCAATCTGATAGGAAACGCAAGCACTAATGGGGGCGACGCGTCCCGCGTCGGGCATTTTGCAGCAACCTCGGGACGCCTCGCCCCCATTAGTGCTTGCGTTTTTTATAGCGCGTTTGAGGCAACTTATAATCTCCCCCAAACCGGCGGCACGTACACAAAAAAATGGCGGAAGCAGATGCGCTGCCCTGTGTGTGGCAAGGCTTTCTGTTTCCGCCATTATAATTTAGTCAGTGGCTACGTCAAGGCGCGCATCAGCACACCTTTTCGAGTTTCTTCATTACGCTGAAGATGAATATGAACGAGATGAGGCAGAGGGCTACCAACACGCCCCACACGACTACCAAGGGTACTTTGCCCCAAAGGAAACCGGGGATTGACACGAGCATGTTGCCGGCAGCAGTGGCTACAAACCAACCGCCCATCATGGTACCCTTGAGCTTGGGAGGGGCTACCTTTGACACGAACGAGATGCCCATGGGCGAGAGCAACAGCTCGCCGAAGGTGAGAATGAGGTAGGTGAGAATAAGCCAGTTGGGTGACACGCGGTCGCCTTCGCCCACACCGATAGAGGCCAATATCATGACTACATAGCCAATGCCGGCCACGAGCATGCCGAGCCCGATTTTGCGGGGTGCCGAGGGTTCCTTGCCCTTGCTGGCGAGCCAGCCGAAGATGGCCATGCTCACGGGGGTGAGACCTACTACGAAGCAGGGGTTGAACTGCTGGAAGATGGGGGCCTGAATGCTGATGCCGTCGGGGGTGAGGGCGGTGTACTTGTAGCCTAAGGCTGCAAGGCATGCCAATATGACGATGCCCGAAATGCCCTTGCCCTTGCCCGTTTTGCTCTGGAAGAGTGAGAAGAGGGCGTAGATGATGACGATGCACAACAGGAGGTTGGTGACGTCGAAGGCCATGCTCTCAAGACCGCTGCTGTGGGTGGCGGTGTATTCCTCGGCAAAGAGGGTGAGGGTGAGACCGTTCTGGTGGAAAGCCATCCAGAAGAAGATAACTACGGCAAACACGAGGCAGAGGGCCACGATGCGGTCCTTGGTGTCCTGCTTGCTAAGCTCGGGCTCAGACTCGGCAGTGGCGTCCTTGCTGGCAGCGGTCTTGGGGGCCGGTGCTGAAATAACCTGCTTGAAGGTGCCCTGGAAACCATAGTAGATGCCTATTGACACGATGAGCGAGATGCAGGCCACACCAAAGGCGTAATGGTAGGAGTCGGCCTCGCTCACGCCAAGGCTGTGCTGGGCGTACTCCATAATTTTGACTGCAGCGGTAGGTGCAAAGAGGGCGCCGATGTTGATGGCCATGTAGAAGATGGAGAAGGCGGAGTCGCGCTTGCCTTGCATCTCGGGCGAGTTGTAGAGGTCGCCGACCATTACTTGCAGGTTGCCCTTGAAGAGGCTGGTGCCGACGCTGATCATGATGAGGGCGCCGAACATGATGGCTGCGGCCAATGTGCCTGCTCCGGCTGGTATGGAGAGCATGGCGTAGCCAAGGAACATGACGATGATGCCGGTGGTGACGCAACGGCTATAACCGATTTTGTCGGCCAGCATACCGCCAAACAATGGCAACAGATATACAAGGGCCAGGAAGCTGGAGTAGACAGCTCCGGCGGTGCCTGCCTCCCAACCGAAGTTGGCCTTGAGGAAGAGCACGAACACGGCTAACATGGTGTAGTAGCCAAAACGCTCGCCAGTGTTGGCAAGGGCAAGGGCATAGAGCCCTTTGGGTTGTCCTTCGAACATAGATGGATAATTATTTGTTGTTTGAATTTATGAATTTTCGGTTTGTTGTGCAGTGTGTGGCGGTGTGAGTTCGGCCTTAAGAAATTTGCCTGTGTAGCCCACACCGCTCTCGGCCAAGCCCTCGGGGGTGCCTTCGTAGAGCAGTTGGCCACCGCCGCGTCCGCCCTCGGGCCCCATGTCGATAAGGTAGTCGGCCACCTTGATGACGTCGAGGTTGTGCTCAATGACTATCACCGTGTTGCCACGGTTGACAAGGCGCTGCAGCACGTCCATGAGCACACGTATGTCTTCGAAATGGAGGCCTGTGGTGGGTTCGTCGAGTATGTAGATGGTTTGTCCGGTGTCGCGCTTTGAGAGTTCGGTGGCCAACTTTACGCGCTGGCTTTCGCCGCCCGACAGGGTGGTTGAGCTTTGCCCGAGCTTGATGTAACCCAGGCCGACGTCTTGCAACACTTTGATTTTGTGCAAGATGTTTGGCACGTTCTCGAAGAACTCTACGGCCTGGTTGATGGTCATGTCGAGCACATCGGCTATGCTTTTGCCCTTGAAGCGCACCTCGAGTGTTTCGTGGTTGTAGCGCTTGCCGTGGCATGCCTCGCAAGGCACGTACACATCGGGCAAGAAGTTCATTTCGATGGTTTTGTAGCCATTGCCCTTGCACACCTCGCAACGCCCGCCACGCACGTTGAAACTGAAACGGCCAGGCTTGTAGCCGCGTATTTTGGCCTCGGGCAGGTTGACGTAGAGCGAGCGTATGTCGGAGAACACGCCTGTGTAGGTGGCGGGGTTGGAGCGCGGGGTGCGCCCGAGGGGACTTTGGTCGACTGCTACCACCTTGTCCACGTGTTCAAGGCCTTCAATGCGGTCGTAGGCCAACGGCTCGCGCAATGAGCGGTAGAAGTGCTGCGAGAGTATGGGCAGCAGGGTGTCGTTGATGAGGGTGCTCTTGCCCGACCCCGACACGCCGGTCACGCCGATGAGGGTGCCGAGCGGAAAGTTGACGGTGGCGCCCTTCAAGTTGTTGCCCCTCGCTCCCACCAGGCGCAACACATGGCCATTGCCCTTGCGGCGGGTGGCCGGCACCTCGATGGCGCGACGGCCGTTGAGGTACTGCGAGGTGAGGGTCTGCGTCTGGAGCATTTGGGCGGGTGTGCCCTCGAACACTACTTCTCCGCCCAATCGGCCGGCGCGCGGCCCGATGTCGACCACATAGTCGGCGGCGAGCATCATGTCCTTGTCGTGCTCAACGACCACCACTGTGTTGCCAAGGTCGCGCAACTCCTTGAGCGAGTTGATAAGGCGCACGTTGTCGCGCTGGTGGAGGCCGATGCTGGGCTCGTCGAGTATGTAAAGCACGTTGACGAGTTGCGAACCTATCTGTGTGGCTAACCTGATGCGCTGGCTCTCGCCGCCCGAGAGGGTCATGGAGGAGCGCGACAACGACAGGTAGTCGAGTCCGACGTCGAGCAGGAACTTGAGGCGCGACATCAGCTCTTTGAGTATTTCGTGTGCTATGGCCCGGTGTTTGCTGTCTAACTGCACCTCGACGTTGGACAGGAAGTCGTATAGCTCGGCTATGTCCATATTGGAGAGTTCGGCTATGGTTTTGCCGGCAAAGCGGTAGGCCATGGCCTCCTTGTTGAGGCGGGCGCCGTGGCATTCGGGGCAGACGGTGGTCTTTGAGAACTGCTCGGCCCAACGCTGCGAGGCAGCTCCCATGTCGGAGTCGGCCATTTGCTGTATGTACTTGACAAGGCCGTCAAACTCTACGTAGTAGTCGTCGGTGGTGTGGGCTACCTGTGCTGGTATGCGCAAGCGGTCGGCACGGCCGTTGAACACCTCGTCGAGGGCTTCGGGCGGGAGGTCGCATATGGGGGTTTTAAGGTCGCAATCGTAGTCGGCAAGCACCGACTGTATCTCCCAAAATATGAGTGCGTTGCGGTATTTGCCCAATGGGGCAAGGCCGCCTTCGCGTATGCTCAACTTGTCGTCGGGCACTACTTTGTCGTGGTCCATCACGCTCACATAGCCCAGGCCCTTGCACTTGGGGCAGGCGCCTTGGGCTGAGTTGAACGAAAAGTTGTGCGGGGCTGGCTCGCGGTAGGCTATGCCCGACGCGGGGTCCATGAGCTGCTTGGAGAAGAAGCGTGTTTGGTTGTCGGCAGCGTCGAGCACCATCATCACGCCCCCACCCTGCTGCAGGGTCTGGGCCACACTTTTGTGCAGTCGTTCAGCGTCCTTGGCCTTTACGGCGAGCTTGTCTACCACCACTTCGATGTCGTGGTTTTTGTAACGGTCGAGGCGCATGCCGGGTGTGGCCTCGCGCAGCTCACCATCGACGCGTACGGTGAGGAAGCCCTTGCGGCGCACCGTTTCAAACAGCTCCTTGTAATGTCCCTTGCGACTGCGCACAAGGGGGGCGAGCAGGTATACTTTGTGCCCTTCGTAGGCAGTGAGTATCATGTCGACGATGCGCTCCTCGGTGTATTTTACCATCTTCTCGCCCGTGACGTAGGAGTAGGCCTCGGCCGCACGGGCATAAAGCAGGCGCAGAAAATCGTATATCTCGGTTACCGTGCCTACGGTGGAACGCGGATTTTTGCTGGTGGTTTTCTGCTCTATGCTTATGACGGGGCTGAGACCGGTGATTTTGTCGACGTCGGGGCGCTCAAGGTTGTCGAGGAAGTTGCGCGCGTAGGCCGAGAATGTCTCGATATAGCGGCGCTGGCCCTCGGCATAGAGTGTGTCGAACGCGAGCGAACTCTTGCCCGAACCGCTCAGACCGGTTATGACACACAGGCTGTGGCGCGGCAGTGTCACGTCCACATTTTTCAAGTTGTGTACGCGTGCGCCATATATTTCGATGTTATTGTCTGATTTAGTTTCTGACATCAGTGCATTTAGGTTTAATCTGTCGTCGTGCCGCTCTCGGTGTAACCGCGCAACACGTTTATCACCTTTTTGATGTTGTAGTGCTTGCCGTCGGCACCGCGTGCCTGAATGTTGAGGTAGTATCCGCCATCGGGCACTGCATGGCCGGCGCTGCGGCCGTCCCAACCGCCGGCAGGGTCGGTCCACTCATAGAGTTTCTTGCCCCAACGGTCGAACACCATGGCCTTGAACGACACGATGCTCTTGTACCCCTCCTTGACGCGGAACACGTCGTTGACGCCATCGCCATTGGGAGTGAAGGCGTTCGGCACTTCGAGCTTTGACTCGGATATGGCTATGCTGAAAGGCTCGTCCATCTCGTAGGCTATGGTGTCGGTGCCCTGCACAAAACTGACGCGCAACTCGACGCTGAATGTGCCTGACTGCAAGAACTCATATTCGGTGTCTTGGTCGTAACGCACAAGGAATGGGGCTGTTTCGCCGCTGCGCGTGAAGCGCCACTCGTAAAGGGGGGTGTAGTTGCCCGTGTGCTCGGGACAAGCCTTGAACGTGGCTTTGAACGGGGCAGAACCGTCGTATTGGGTCTCGCTCACCTCCTGCCCGTCGTCGTCGGTGTAGGTCATGACGGGATTGGCGGTGGGCAGGTCATCGCTCTGCGCAGCTATGGTAATGATGCCGCACACTAACGTGAGCAAAAATGATATGAAGCGCTGCATAAGTGGTTGTATCTGATTAGAGGAATTGTCTTGAAATGCAAAAGTAATAAATTATGTGCAATATGTAAGCTGCGCACCCCCTAAATCTGTCAGAATGAAGCCTTATGAGCGTCTGAGATGCTTGCAAATTTAATATTTAACATTCGGGGTTGTAGGGTGCTACTTTCGTTGGATTATTAAACACTTGTTAACCATCTGACAAGTGCCGACTCTGCCCATAAACACAAGGGGTCTGCAAGCTGGGAGCACGCAAAGGGGGACGCTTTTAGCAAGTCTTAAAAATGGGCCTCACAGAACGGCAATGTGGTGATAATCAAGGCGGAACACTTGCGCACCTCGTCAAAAATTCGTACCTTTGCACCCGTAAACCTCACGAGGCGGACATTTGGCAACCCTCCGGGCAAGCCGAAAGTCCCTTGGTGCATTTGCCGTTTTTATCTGCAGATTCCGCTGCAAGCATCACAGGCTCAAAGGCAGTATGGCTAAACTGACCACTATTGGAGCCGGCGGCAATCCTCGTGGCAAAACTTATCAGATGACTATCAAACAAGTAATTCTTATCTTAGCAACTCTCGTAACATTCGCATTCCCCACAACCGCCGCTGCACAGCAGCATGGCAAAGCATCTTACTACAGCAACAGACTGCACGGACGCCGCACCAGCGACGGCTCGCGCTACCATAAAGACAGCCTCACATGCGCACACCGCACTCTGCCGTTCGGCACACTGCTCAAAGTGACTAACAAGAACAATGGCAAAGAGGTGGTGGTGAAGGTTACCGACCGCGGACCTTTCGGCCACGGACGCGTGGTGGACCTCTCCATGGCCGCCGCACGCGAACTGGGCATGGTGGGCCATGGCGTGGCCTCGGTAAAGGTTGAACGCATCGGCACTGAAGGACAGGCCGCCGATGACAGACCTGCCGGACTGCCCGAAATGAAATATCTTGACCCCGCTACGGGCAGATACTACTCAATGAAGGAGTGGAAGGCACGTGGCGAGGAACGCCGACAGCAGCAAGCACACTACCGCGTGCTCAACACTAAACTGACTGCTAAAAACGCCACAAGAACGTCTACACATAAACGCAACAAGTAGCATTCCGCTACACATTGTCCTTGTAGGTGGTGCACGGGCGCCTTACGCCTAAAGCACCAATCCACAAGCAGCGGAATCTGACACTTTATAATACGGCCTCTGCCCCAACACGGGCGGAGGCTTTCTTTTTGCACTACACACTTGCCCACAGACTACCAAGGGGTGGACTAACAAGGGGGCACTAAAGGCTGGACCAAGTTGCACAATATGCAAAATTGTACGTATATTTGCAGAAACAAACCTAACACCGCACATTATGGCCCGCTATATTAACCCTTTTACAGACTGGGGCTTCAAACACATTTTCGGACAAGAAATAACAAAGGACTTGCTCATCAGCTTTCTTAACGACTTGTTCGAAGGTGAGTTTTGCATAGCCTCGCTCGAATTTAAGAACAACGAGCACATTGGCCTGACCGAGGATGCACGAAAAGTTATTTTCGACATCTACTGCACCACCAATGAAGGACGACACCTCATCATTGAAATGCAAAACCGCATGCAGGAGCATTTCATCGACCGCGCGCTCTACTACTCCTCACGTGCTATTATCACACAAGGGCAAAAGGGCGAATGGGACTACGAGCTGATGCCGGTCTATACCATCTGCTTCCTCAACTTTGAGGATGCACACCTAAAAGAGCGCAAGTTCCGTACAGACCTCGTATTGGCTGACCGCGACACAGGACAGGCTGTTACCGACCACCTGCGCATTGTTTATTTAACGCTCCCATTATTTACGAAAAAGGAGCACGAGTGTAATAACGACTTTGAACGTTGGATATATGTATTGAAGAATATGAATGTATTTGAAAGAATGCCCTTCATGGCCAAAAATGCTGTGTTCCGCAAGTTGGCCGAAATCTCCGACATTACAGCACTGAGCAAAGAGGAACACGAGAAATACGACGAAAGTATCAAAATACTGCGCGACAATTATGCCACCTTCAAATTCGCCATAAAAGAGGGACACGACAAGGGACGTGCTGAGGGACGTGCCGAGGGACGTATTGAGGGACGTGCTGAGGGACGAGCTGAGGGGCAAACTAAGGAGAAGAAGCAGATCGCACAAAACATGCTGAAAGAAGGCATGGCCGTCAGCCTTATATGCAAGATGACGGGACTTGACGAGCAAGAAATTTTGAAACTCAAAGACGAGTAGCACAGACTACTGCCGAAAGGCCATGCACATCACATTAAAACAAGGCGCCAACCATTTGTTATGCCCACCTCCACGCGGGGGGTACCGACAAATGGTTGGCGCCTTGGGCTTTATTGTAATATGCCATCACTTTATTGAGGAGAGGACGGCTGCACCTACACAATAGCGGCACACACGTCCAACATGGCACAATGTAACGTTACAATGTAGTTGGTGCATCAATTCCAACTGATGAATTTGCCATCGGCAGTGATGCCACGCACACTCACGTCAAGCGTCTGGCCGTTGTGCGAATTTGTAAAGAACACCACACTGGCACCGCCCTGTGCATCGCTGCATACGCGCGGTGCCCACATCAATGTGCGGCGCACATCGCGCTCCGAAGGCAAATCGAACTTGCGATAGTTGGGTGAATAGAACTTTGTGGCCGGGCTAAAGCCTTGTATGTGGCGGTACTCGCGGCCCTTCTTGTTATTCGTGCGATAGGCATCGGGCATTTCGTAAATATATACCGCATAACGGGCCCACGAGCCACGCACTTCGTCGCCAGTTATGGCACTCTCGCGCTTGTTGTCCTCGACAAAAGCCACCGACTTCGTATTCTCACAATCAACGCGCATCAGGGCCGAACCGATGTTGCGGGTCGTATCAACAAAGCAATTATTCATGTACACAAATATGACATGGCTGCCGTTGTTCTCATACGAGCCGCTAAACCAATTGTCGGCATAGCTGGCATCGCCCTTACGGTCGGCCGAGGCCCAAAAGTCTTCAGCGCTCTGCCCCTTTTCGCGTTGCACATTATCAAGCTCGTCAAGCAGCCGGGTGTCGTCCACCAAACCATAGCGGTCGTATTCCAGGTCGCTGCCGAGCAGCCTCAGCACGTCTACGAACTCCACCTTCGAGTCATAACCAAGGTCCTTGATGTGCTCCCACGTCTTTTGCACATTGATGTAGTGCTGCGTTTTCGACACGCCATTACGCTCACCGCCGCCATAAGTATAGCGGTTACCCGTAAAGCCCTTGTACTTGCGTGCACGTGCCACAACTTCAGCCGTACCACTGATGTTCACCACCACGCGTTGCAGCGTGTCCTTCCATTCAAAGAGCCTGTCCTCAACAGGCGGCACACCCGCCGGCACCTGCGTGGGCTGATAGAGTGGCAGGTTCATCTGCGGGGCGAACAAGGGCCGCAAACGCGGTTCAAACCAGCGGTCTATGGCCAGGCGGCTCCAACGGCGCTTGTTATTCTCGCGCAGACTGAACTGGGTGAGGTATTCGCCCACAAAGTCTACATTCGATTCAAAAGCAAAACACCCCTGGGCATCTGTCACAGTGACACCCTCTATGCCCTCGCCCGTAAGGGCATTGCCAGCATACCGGTAGCCACGCAGGTCGAGCGACACGCCGGCATAAGGTTGCCGCTTGTTGTTGTCGCGATAGACAGTGCCACGCACAATCAGTTTATCCTCAATAGGCTGCCGCAATTTGAACGTGTCGCGACCGCACATCACATCAAAAGTGTTAGCCTGCCACCCCTGCACCCGCAGCAGCAGGTCGAGCATGCGCCTGTGTGCCGCATCATTGCGCACAAAGTACAAGTCGGGACGGTTGATATAGCCACGCACCTCCGAGGCAAGCAGCAAGTTAGCAGCCATACCCCCGTCGGCCGTTTGCGTTATGTTGCCCTGCTCATCGCGCACAGCCACCGACATCATGGCACCGCTCACCGGCCGCTTGTTGGCATCAACGGCCTTGATGGTGACAACAGCGGGCGAGAACGGGTCGTACTCGGCCGCATTCTGCCTCACGTCGAGCGTGGCCATGCGCAAAGTGTCGGCATGGTCGAGCGGCACCCAAAACAAACGGTTGGCAAGGCTGCGCCCATCGGCACCAAACAGTTCGAGCCGGTTCACGCCGCCACGCAAAGCCCGCTGTGGCACAAGCAGCTCCACAGGCTCCACGCCCATCGTAAGGGTGTCAAAGTAGCACACATTCTCACGGTTAAACACGGCCAGGCCGAGCAAGTTGTCAAGACGTGCCAACGAGTCGGAAGCCGTCACCACCACATCGACCCCCTCAGCTGTCACATCAGCCGTCAGCGCATAGCCCTGCACCGCGTCGGGCAAAGGCAGTTGCTTTCGTTCGTTGCCCTTCACTTTGCGCTGCACGTTGAGATGGTGGCCGCCCACCGTGGCATAGCCGTTGTCAAAACCGGCCGGCAGGTCAAAGTCGCCCATACCCTCATACTCAGGCTGGGCCGTAAGGGCAAGCGAACCGTCGGCATGGTACACACTTATGGTGTCGTCTACCGGATTGCCGCGTCCGTCGGTCAACTTAAATGCCAGGCGCTGCCCCACCCCGCTGATGCGGTTTCCGCCCTCAGGGTAAAAGGTGAGCATGCGGTCGTCGGACTTTGTCATGGAATAAGGCCGCGGACAAGCCAGACTCAAGTGGGTGTTACGCTCAATACTGGGAATGTAGAGTTGCGTGATGTCGGCCTGTGCGGGTGCAACCGATTTCTTTTGAGGATTAGTGCCCACCGCAAACACCGGTATCACACGCGAGTAGCAAGCCGCCTCGCCCCAGTTCACCATTTCACGCGTGTAAGCTCGTATTTCGTAGTAGCCGGCATGCACAGGCATGGCCAGACTCATAGCACCGTCTGCCGTGCCCATACTGTCGAGTTTGAGCAGTTGTTTGCACATCTGTTGGCCGTCGGCATCATTCAGTTCAACATACAGCACGCGGCTGAGCGTAGTAGGCTTCAGCGACGAGGCGCGCACCACGTATGCCTTGTACCACAAGGTGTCGCCCTCAAGGTAGGCCGAATTGTCAAGGTGCAAATACACCTTCTCACGCGGAAAGTCATAGTCAAAGCGTGCCGCAGCCTTGAACTTTGCAAACAGGGCCTCCACATCGCTTGTTGGCTGCGCCTTGCCCACAAGTGCGAGCAACAACATGACGGCAAATAATAGGTTCCTCATTGTCAGTATAAATAACGGAGTGACAAGTTGATAAGTTGATAAGTTTATAAGTTGACAAGTTAACGGGTTGACGGGTAAGTTTGTATACGTTCCTTATAACACCACAAATAGTGCAAAACATACTTACCTGTCAACCCGTCAACTTATCAACTAACCCATCACATCAGCCCAGCAGCTGCTTTACGAGAGTCGAAATAGCCTTACCATCGGCACGCCCGGCCAGTTTCTTGCTGGCCACGCCCATCACCTTGCCCATATCCTTCATGCTTGCGGCACCAGTTTCGGCAATGATCGACTTGATTTCGGCCTCCAGTTCCTCAGCGCTGAGTGCTTTGGGCAGATATTCCTCAATCACCGCAGCCTGAGCTTCCTCCTCCTCGGCCAGGTCCGGACGGCTCTGTTCGCGGTAGAGCGCAGCCGTGTCGCGGCCCTGTTTAGCCAGTTTCGACAAAATTTTGAGCGCGGTGGCGTCATCAAGCGTATCGTTGGCTCCCGGGGCAGTCTTAGCCTCGATAAAGAATTTCTTCACGTTGCGCAAGGCCTCAAGGCGCATTTTATCCTTAGCCTTCATCGCAGCAATAATGTCCTTACTTACCTTTTCAAATATGTCCATTTTTGCGTTGTATATTTGTTATATATGCTATTTATCTTCGTGTCAGCGGCCTACTTGTGCGAGAGTTCGCTGATACTCTGCAAGCATTCAGCCGAGCGCTTGAAGGTTGGCACCTCCTCCACCTGTTTGAGCAGCGCCTCGTTGTTGAGGTCATCATCGTTAAATATGTAACAGCGAGCGCGTCGGCGCACCCGTGTCGATGTGCCATAGTAAACCGTGCGGCGCCCCAACTTATCAGCATCGTCAGCGTCAACCTCCAGCTTGTTGTTCCGCTCGCGTTTCTTCGTGCCATACAGCCCAAAGCCCGAGGCAATAATAGTAATTTTGATAGTCTGCCCCAACTGCGGGTCAAAGGCCAGTCCCCACTTCGTTTCAATGTCCGAGTTAAAATGTCCCATAAAGGCATTTATCTCGTCCACCTCGCCCGTACGCAAGGTAGCACCATCATCGCTGCTTGTGGTGATGGCTATCAGTATATGGCTGGCGTCAAACACATCATTGTTGTTGAGCAGCGGCGAGTTGAGCGCATCATTGATAGCCCTCGTCACACGGTTTTCGCCCTCGGCATATCCCGTCGACATCACCGCCACACCGCCATTGCGCAGCGTCGTGTTCACGTCCTGAAAATCCAGGTTCACGCGGCCGTGCATCGAAATAATCTCGGTGATAGAGCTCACCGCCGTCGACAGCGTCTCGTCAGCCCGCTTAAAGGCATTAATAATGCTCAAGTCGCTGTAGATGTCACACAAGCGCTGGTTGTTAATCACCAGCATGGCGTCCACCTCCTTCGACAGCTTATCAAGGCCGTCGAGCGCCTTGTCAATCTGCTTTTCGCGTTCAAACAAAAACGGTATCGTCACAATGCCCACCGTCAGAATGCCCTTTTCGCGAGCCGCATGCGCTATCACGGGCGAAGCCCCCGTACCTGTGCCACCGCCCATACCAGCCGTTACAAACACCATTTTGGTCTCATCGTCAAGCGCGGCGTTTATCTGGTCAAGACATTCGTTGGCCAGCGCGGCCCCACGTTCGGGGTCGCCCCCCGCCCCGAGTCCCGGTCCGAGCTGCAGGTGGTCAGGCACAATATTGTCGTCGAGTGCTTTCTTGTCGGTATTAGCCACAAGATAGCGCACCTCGGGTATGTTGTCGCGATACATCTGGCCCACGGCATTACCGCCGCCGCCGCCCACACCAATCACCTTGATAATGCGCGGTGTAGTCACATTCGCTATCTGTATCAATTCATCTTCCACTTCCATACTTTCCTGGTGTGTTTAACGTCATGGGCGCAACAAGGTTATAAAGCCGCACCTCATGTGCAGCATTATAACCTTGTACCATACGTATATATATTGCCTTATGACGTAGTATTTACATTAAAAAGAGATTACCGAACCCGGCGCAGCGGCAGGTGCGGCAGCGTTCAGACTCTCAGGCTCAATAGCCACATTGCTGTACGACTTAGCCTTGATGTCCGAGAGTGCCTCCTTTGAGCGCTTGTAAGTCGGTGTAAGCTCCACGAGCGAGATAATCTCCTCATTGTCAAGGTCGTCAAGCCCAAACAAGAAGAAGCGCGGACGGCGGCGGAGCGTACCCTTCTTGTCGCCACCGTAAAAGTTAGAGCGGCGTTCCTCATTCTCCTCGTCCTTTTCAATCTCCATTTGTCGGCGGCTCTCAGCCTCAGCATCGAGCTTGCTCTTCATACCCGTCACATTGCTTATGCCAAAGCCTGTGGCCAGAATGGTTATCTTTACCTGCTTGCCCAGCGTCGGGTCAGTGTTCAAGCCCCACTTGGTCTCCACATCATCGTGGAACTTCGACATAAAGTCGTGCACCTCGTTCATCTCGTCCATCATGAGCGTGTCGCCCTCCTTTTCGGCGCAGAACGAGATAGAGAGCAGCACCTTCTTCGAGTTAAAGATATCGTTGTTGTTGAGCAGCGGTGAGTGCAGCGCTGCCTCAATAGCCTTGCTCACACGGTTTTCGCCCTCGCCGTAGCCCGTCGACATGATAGCCACACCACCGTCCTTGAGCACGGTGCAAACATCGCGGAAGTCGAGGTTGATAATACCGTGCATCGTAATAATCTCGGCTATTGAGCGTGCCGCGATGCTCAGCGTGTTGTCAGCCTTTTCAAAGGCCGAGAGCACATTGAGTTCGGGGTAAATCTCGCGCAGGCGTTCGTTGTTGATAACCAGCAGCGCGTCGACATGCTTCGAAATCTCCTCCACACCGTCAAGCGCCTGGTCAATCTTCTTGTTACCTTCAAACAGGAAAGGAATCGTCACGATGCCCACCGTCAAGATGCCCATCGACTTAGCCTCGCGTGCAATGACAGGTGCGGCACCCGTACCCGTACCACCGCCCATACCGGCTGTGATAAACACCATTTTAGTACCATCGTTGAGCATGTTGTGAATTTGCTCCACGCTCTCCTCGGCCGCCTCGCGGGCCCTTGCCGGACGGTTGCCGGCACCAAGGCCCTCCTTGCCTATTTGCAGGCGCACGGGCACTGGCGAGTCGGCCAGCGCCTTAGAGTCGGTGTTACACACCACAAAGTTCACATCGTGAATACCCTCACGGTACATGTGGTTAACGGCATTACCGCCGCCACCGCCCACACCGATAACCTTTATAATCGAAGGCGTGGTAGTAGGCACGCCCATATCTATCAACAAATCGTTGTTATTATCTTCTGCCATGACTTTCAGTCGTTGTTATGGGTGGTTCTAAAAACAGATTTTTTAGTCCCCCTTATGTTATACACAGTGCACACACGACGGTGTATCACGCATCGCTGTCCTCCTTCACCAGGTTACCAAAGAAGTTGCTCATGCGCTTCCAAGAGTTCTTCCACTTGTTGCGGCGTTTCTTCTTAGCCTCCTCACGTTCCTTGCGCTCACGTTCGCGCTCCTCTATTTCGGCCTTGATGCGTGCTTCCTCCTCAGCCTTGCGTTGTGCTTCAGCCTCCTCAGCCTTTTTCTTGGCCTCGGCAGCAGCCAGTTCCTCGGCGCTCGGTTCGGGCTCTGTGTCCTTCGGTTCGTCAAACAAGTCGGGCTGGCCCAAAGTTCCGCCGCAACAGTTAATCTCGCCTTTGTCTATAAGCGCAATAGCCGCATTGCAGTCGCCATCGTTGTTAAGACCGGGATAGTCGGGTGTGCGGAGCGGAATGCGAATGCTGCGCACAAAGCGTATCTTTTCAAACTTGGTGTCGCGTGTAAAAGCCTTGTCAATATTGCGAATGTTGGCAGCGCCACCAGTCACAATCAAACCACCAATGAGCTGGCTCACGTCATAGTTCGACAACGATATTTGGTTCTTCACGTTCAGTACAATCTCCTCCACGCGTGCCTCAACCAGACCCATAAATTCGTCGTACGGAATGGTACGTCCGTCGCGCAGGGCGATAGGCTTGTGCGCGTCAGTGTCGCTCTCCTGCACAGCCGAGCCATACTTCAGTTTGAGTTCTTCAGCCTCGTCGTCCTCAATCTGCAGCGACATGATGTCGCGGTTGATGTTGGCACCGCCGAGCGGTATAACTGCCAAGTGGCGCAGCAAGTTATTCTTGTACACCGCCACCGAGGTCGTTTCGGCACCCATGTCCACAAACACACAGCCCGAGCGCTTTTCGGGTTCGGTAAGCATAGAGTCGGCCAGCGCCTGCACAGTGATGGGCAGGTCGGCAATGGTCACCCCCGCCGTGCGGAAGCAGTTGCGTATCTCCTCGCGCACCGACGAGTTGGCCACGATGTTAAGGTAGTGTCCCTCAATGCTGTCGGCGAGTATGCCCACAGGGTCGATAGTAGTCTGCGCCCCCAGGTGGTACTCCTGCGGCACCGATTCAAGAATGTCGCGGTCGGCACTGGCCGAAGTGCGGTTCTCGTCGCTGATGGCATCTACCATCTCCTGCGTAATCTCCACTTTCGAGTCAAAGTGGCGTGCCACCGTGTTGGCCACGGTGTGCATGCCCATACCGCCAATGCCCACATACACGCGGCTGATGCTCTTCTGCATCTTCTGCTCCAGCTTCTCACGCATGCTGATGATGCACTGCGTCATTTTGCTCACATTATTGATGCGGCCCTTGCGTATGAAAGTGGTCGAAGGCTCCTGGGCGAAGGCAAGTACTTGAATGGCGCCGTCGGGCTGCTTGCGGCCTGCCACACCGGTCACCTTTGACGAGCCAAGCTCGATAGCTACTATAAAGTTGTCTTCTGTTGCCATTTATGTTGTTCGTTTTATTTTATACTAATGTAAGTTGGCGCTCACCCCTTTACGGGTTTGCGCCCCACTATCTGCGACACGTGTTCCACCGATATCTCGCTATACTTGTTCCACCCCACCTGGGGCAGCACCTTAGTGTAAAAGGTGTAAAGGTTGCGAAATTTGAGGCTGATGCTGTCCGTATCGCCAAAGTCAATAGTGTGTCCGCCCACACGCGGCACCAGCGTAAGGTGTTGCTGCGGCGTCACATATATTTGTTCAATCTGATTGTTCCAAAAGGGGTCGTCGCGCAAGAAGTTGCCCAGTCGCACCAGTTGTTTCTGTGCAAAGGGGCGCGATATGCTGCCCGTGGCCACCACAAGGTCGGCCGAGTAGCCCTGCGGGTTCATGATATGTCCGTGTTCGTCGATGTAGTAATCATCGCCATTGTCGGCCATCACGCGCAGCAGCGGCAAGCGTTGCTGTATGAGCACATTCAGCACCCCGCCCGGCGACTTGTAGCACTGCACCGAGTCAATAAAGGAGTTGCGGCGGAGTGCTTGCTCTATGGCAGCCCCGTCCACCTTGTCCATTTGGCGCCCCACGGGGTACAGCCCCGAGTTGCGCAGCAGGCGGTCGGCCTCCTCGGCCGTGATAAAGCCCGCGTGCGAGCTGTCGGCCACCGTAAAGTTCACTTGCCGGCACGTTGTGGTGTCGGCATGCGAGCTAAAATCGACAAAGGCAAAACACAGATAGACTATGATGCCCACCAAGAGTATGAGTTTGATAAACGTCTTCACCGCAATATGCTGTTGAGAGTTGTGGCGGCGCCCACACACAGAGGCTGTGCCCTGCGCGCCCCGCTACTTGTGTTCGAGTATCTCCTTAATTTGCGGCACATAATCCACCGCATCACCGGCACCGAGCACTATCAGCACATCAAAGTCGTGCGACTTGACAAAGGCGGGAATGTTCTTCTTCTCTATCAGATGCTTCTCTATGCCCGGACGCAAATTGTCGTAAATAATCTGGCTCGTAATGCCAGGTATGGGTTTCTCGCGTGCCGGATAAATCTCTGTCAGTATCACCTCGTCCAACAGCGAGAGGCTGTCGGCAAAGTCCTTATAAAAATCGCGCGTACGCGTGTAAAGGTGCGGTTGGAAGATGGCCGCAATTTTGCGTCCGTCAAACACCTCGCGTATGCTCAGAATGCTCTGCTTTATTTCGGCCGGGTGGTGTGCATAGTCCGACAGCAGCACGTGCTTGTCGTTTTTCAGTGCAAAGTCAAAACGGCGGTCCACACCGGCAAACGATGCCATGCCGCGGCGTATTTCGTCGGCAGTGGCACCGGCCAGCTGGGCCAGGGCCATGGCAGCAATGCCATTGTCGATGTTGATGCTCACCGGCACACCAAGCTCAATGTTGGCTATGTTCTCAATGGGCGACACGAGGTTGAACACGATGTGTCCGCCGCCGATGCGTATGTTCTCGGCATGGAAATCGCCCTCCGTGCGGTCGTAAGTGTACACGCGCACACCCTCCTGCGGGTTGGGCTGCATTTTGAGTCCGCGGTGAATAATGAGCGCACCACCCGGCTGGATAAGCTCGGTGTAGTGGCGGAAACTCTCAAGATAAGCCTCCTCGGTGCCGTAAATGTCGAGGTGGTCGGCATCGGTTGCCGTAATAACCGTGGCATACGGACGCAAGTGGTGGAACGAGCGGTCAAACTCGTCGGCCTCTATCACCACATAGGGCGACGTCTTGCTCAGCAAATAGTTGGTACCATAGTTCTTGGTTATGCCGCCAAGAAAGGCGTTGCACCCCACGTGGCTCTCGTGCAGCAGGTGTGCCGTCATCGAGGTGGTGGTAGTCTTGCCATGCGTGCCGGCCACGCAGAGGCCCTTCATTGAGCGTGTGAGGGTGCCGAGCACCTGCGCACGCTTCTGTATGTCAAATCCGTTCTCGCGGAAGTAGGTCAGTTCCTTGTGTGTGGCAGGAATGGCGGGTGTGTAAACCACCAGTGTCTCTGCCTTGTCACGACAGGCCTCGGGTATGAGGTCGGGATTGTCCTCATAGTGTATGTCAGCGCCCTCGGCTCTGAGTTCTTCAGTCAGTTCGCAAGCTGTGCGGTCGTAACCGGCCACCACCAAACCTTGTGACAGAAAATAGCGCTCCAGGGCGCTCATGCCGATGCCACCTGCACCGACGAAGTATACTGATTTCATTGTGGTGTTTGCTATATGAATGTGTGTGTCGGGCGCATTCCACAGCGGGGCCGGCCTTAGCAATGATGCAAAGCCCCGGCCCGGGATATTGGAAATGGCTCGACTGGTAATCTTAATTGTCAGGCGTTCGTACGTACCATGTGTGTGGCAGCCGCCACGCCCCCTCGGTTTATTTGCCCTCGGCCAGTTTTATCACCTCATCGGCTATGTCGGACGCGGCATTTGGACGCGCCAGCTGTATGATGTTGTGACTCAGCGATTCAAGCTTTTCGTGGTCGGCCACGGTATTGATGGCCAGTGGCAACAGGGTGCGGCGTGCCTCGGCGTCGGGCACGTAGAGTGCGGCATTTTTCTGCACAAGCGCCAGGGCGTTTTTGGTTTGATGGTCCTCAGCCACATTGGGCGACGGCACCAGTATCACGGGTTTGCCTAACAGGCAGAACTCTGATATGCTGCCGGCCCCGGCACGTGAAATCACGAGGTCGGCGGCGGCATAAGCCTGTTTCATGTCGGCTATAAAGTCCATCACCTTCAGGTTGTCAGGACAGCCGCGGCGGTCGAGTTCCTCCTTGATGGCGCTGCTGTAGTACTTGCCCGTTTGCCACACAAACTGCACATTGCTCTGCTGCTTGACAAGGGGCAGATTGCCCAATATGCTTTCGTTGAGGGTGCGTGCACCGAGCGAACCGCCAATCACCAGTATGGTGCGTTTGCCCGGCACCAGACCGAAGCTGCGCACGGCATCGTCCTTCTGCACCGTGCCCTCGAGCAGGTTCTGGCGCACGGGATTTCCCGTAAAGAGTATTTTGTCGGCAGGGAAGAAACGCGACATGCCGTCGTAAGCCACACATATCTTGCGTGCCTTTTTGGCAAGCAGTTTGTTGGTCACGCCGGCATAAGAGTTCTGCTCTTGCAACAAAGTGGGTATGCCCATGCTTTCGGCCACATTGAGTGTGGGACCGCTGGCATAGCCGCCCACGCCTACTGCCACCTGCGGACGGAAGTCGCGCAAGATGCGGCGCGCCATGCGGCGGCTTTCCAGTATTTTGAACAGCACGGGTATGTTCTTCAACAAATTTTTGCGATTAAAGCCGGCTATGGGCAGTCCCTTGATGGAGTAGCCTGCTGCTGGCACACGCTGCATTTCCATACGTCCCTCAGCACCTACAAAAAGTATCTTGGCATCGGGGCGTTTGGCCTTTATTTCGTTGGCGATGGACACGGCCGGAAAGATGTGGCCTCCAGTACCTCCACCGCTGATGATGACTCTCAATTCGTCGTTCATAGGTCGTCACTATATAGTACAGCGCAAATTTAGCACTTTTTTTGGTGTTGACACTTATTTGCTGCCACGTTTTTGATAAAAAAATTATACACGCTATGCTCGCCGGGGGTAATATGCTAATGTGGCAATGTGTTAATATGCTAATGGGCTGGCGCCGTAGCGTTGTTTGGCAGCCGCTAACGCGGAAAACAAAAGAACATAAGGACATAAGGACATAAGGCCGCTACGCGGCTGAAGGCCACGGACTAACGTCCGCGTGGCCTCAAGAACAGAAGGGCTAACGCCGAGGTGAGAACTTTTGAAGCGCTTACCGCGAGAACATAAGCTACATAAGAAACATAATTTGAGTCTGAGAACTGCATTCCAGACTATAAGAGACATAAGGGCTGACGCCGTAGTGTGGCTTGGCAGCCGCTAACGCGGCAAACATAAGAACAAAAGAACATAAGAACATAAGGGCTGACGCCATAGTGTCACTACTTGTCACACCTCGGCGTTAGCCCTTATGTTCTTGAGGCCACGCGGACGACAGTCCGTGGCCTTCCGCCGCGCAGCGGCCTTATGTTCTTATGTTCTTATGTCCTTATGTTTACCGCGTTAGCGGCTGCCAAGGAACGCTATGGCGTTAGCCCTTATGCCCTTATGTTCTTTTGTTTTCCGCGTTAGCGGCCACCAAGTAACGCTAAGGCGTCGCACATTATCCGCCTCAGAGCAGTGCCCTCAGTTCGTCAATGTTCGTAGCCACACTGTAATAGTCGGCTGGCTGGCCGCTCACAAGCCCCTGTGCAAACAGGTTGTCAAGCGCTGCAAGCACAGCGTCCCAACAGCCGTCCACATTGTAGAACACCAACGGCTGGCGACGTATGCCTATCACCGTGTTGGCCATGACGGTAAACACCTCGTCGAGCGTGCCTATGCCACCCGGCAGGGCCACAAGCACATCGCTCTCGCGGTTCATCATCTGCTTGCGGTCGCTCAGGTCAACACACCTGAAGGTCACGTCCACCGCATCGCTCACAAGGCCGCGTTGCTCAATGATTTCGGGCACCATGCCGTACACACGGCCGCCACTGGCCTTGACGCTCTGCGCCAGCACCTCCATCAATCCCTTGCGCGCACCGCCATACACCAGCGTGCGCCCCGTGCTGCCTATGAGGTGGCCCACCTGGCGGGCGGCCTCAACATAGCTGGCGGGTAAGTTGTCCTTCGACGAGAGGTAAACACCAATCTTCTGTGCCATACTGCGTCACTTTACGGCGATGCACTCTATTTCGATGCGGGCATTTTTGGGCAGTGTCTTAACAGCCACAGCCGAGCGTGCGGGGAAGGGTGCTTCAAAAAATTGGGCATACACTTCGTTCATCTCGGCAAAGTCGTTCATATCGGCCAGGAATACACTGGTTTTCACCACATTGCCCATAGTAAGGCCAGCTTGTTCGAGTATGTGCTTGATATTGGTGAGCGACTGGCGTGTAAGCTCCTTTATGCCGCCTGCGGCAAAGGCGCCCGTGACGGGGTCGATGGGCAGCTGACCTGATACGTATACTGTGCCGCCGGCCTCGATGGCCTGGCTGTAAGGACCGATGGCCGCAGGGGCCTGGGTGGTTGATATTGCTGATTTCATAAAATATGTTTGTTAAATACGTTAGTGGAATTCGTAAACAAGTTGACGGGGTGACAAGTTGACGGGCAAGTTTGCCAAGCTTTTTAAGCTTCTTGCCCCACCTGCCAACCCACAGTGCAGGCGCAGCCGCCTCAACTCAAAATGAAGAGTATGGCCAGCCAATGGGCCACCGAACCGAGGAGCACAAATATGTGCCACACACCGTGGTAGTAGGGACGGCTGTCGTGGGCAAAAAAGTAAGTGCCCGAGGTGTAGAAAAAACCCTCAGCACCAAGGCTTACGAGGGCGGGCGTTGAGATGCGTGTGCACACGGGTTCGGCAATGAACACAAAGGTCCAGCCCATAACCAGATAGATGAGCAGCGACAAGCGCGGCCAGCGCCCCATGGCAGTGATTTTGTACACCGCACCGCCCAAGGCCACCGCCCACAGCAGACCGAACACGGTCCAGCCCAAGGCACCGCCCACCACACCGATGCAGATGGGGGTGTACGAGGCGGCTATCATCACGTAGATGCTGATGTGGTCGAGCACACGCAGCCGCCGCTTGCCGTGGCCGGGCAGCCACCAGTGGTAAAGGGTGCTGGCGGCATACATGAGCAGCATGCCACAGGTAAAGAAGGTGGTGCCGAAGGCGTTTTTCCAGCCACTGCCCCACCCCAAGCGCAATATCACCCAAGCGGCTGCCAGGGTGAACACCACGCCACCCAGGTGGGTGAGGGTGTTGAAGCGTTCTTCGCTTGTACGTTTGCCCAGTGTGTTCATGTTGCAAAGGTAGCGTTTTAATTGTAATCTGCACGGCACGGCACCACAAAAAAAGCGCGTCTGCCACCGTGCCCGCCTCACTCCCTCCGTGCGTGCGGCACACAGCTGCACCGCACAGGAGAAAAACGCTCACGGGAGACCGATTTTTTCGTTTCTCCAGCCCGGATTTCTACCTCGCACGACTGTTTTTTCTACCTCCCGCAACTGATTTTTACACATTCCACATCAGTCATTTTTACTGCACACCAACAACCAGTTTCTTCGGCCATTGAACCTCACTGGACAGCCGTTCTTTAACAAAAATTGTGACACACCTACTGCACATCAAATTTACACACCTACTGCACATCCCTTACAGGTCGTAATGCAGTGTGTTACAATGAGTTACAACTGAGCCAAATTTTATTTTCGGCACACCTACTGCACATCAAATTTACACACCTACTGCACATAAAACTAATAAGATTACAAAGAAGAAGATTACAAAGAAGAAGAGTTAGGGGGTGTGGGGTGAGATGCGCGCTGACGCGCTCACGCCCGCGAAAAGGGCGGCAAAAATTGCAGCTGTCTGAAAAAAAATTGCTACATTTGCTACCTAATCGGGCCGCAGACTGCCAAACGGGCCGCGGCCGCTACCAAACCGACACAAAACAACATCATGCTTGAAATAAAAAACCTCCATGCCTCGGTTGAAGGCAAAGAAATTCTGCGCGGCGTAAACCTCACCATTCGCGATGGCGAGGTGCACGTGCTCATGGGCCCCAATGGCTCGGGCAAAAGCACACTGAGCAATGTGCTGGTGGGCAACCCCAAATACGAGGTGACCGAAGGATCGATTACCTTCAACGGCAAGGACCTGCTGGCGCTGCCGCCCGAGGACCGTGCCCACGAGGGTGTATTCATGTCGTTCCAGGCTCCCACCGAAATTCCCGGTGTGTCGATGACCAACTTCATGCGTGCCGCCCTCAACGCCAAACGCAAGTATTTCGGGCAGGAGCCCATACCGGCTGGCGAATTTCTGAAACTGCTCAAGGAGAAACGCAAACTCGTGGGACTCGACGCGCACTTTATGAGCCGAGGGGTGAACGAGGGATTTTCGGGCGGTGAGCGCAAGCGCAACGAAATATTCCAGATGGCGGTGCTCGAACCCACTTTCTCCATTCTCGACGAGACGGACTCGGGCCTCGACGTGGACGCACTGCGCATTGTGGCCGAGGGCTTCAACATGCTGCGCACCCCACAGACAAGTGCCATGGTCATTACGCACTACCAGCGCATGCTCGACTACCTCAAGCCCGACTTTGTGCACGTGCTGGTGAAGGGCCGCATCGTGAAGGACGGCACGGCCAGCCTTGGCTACGAAATTGAGGACAAGGGCTTTGACTGGATTGTTAACAGCTTGACTGAGGAGGCATAAGGCATGATGGAGAGTCACAAACAATACACTGGCATTTACCGCACCCACCGCGACATGGTGGACGACGGCAGCAACGCGGTGATGAACAGCCACCGCGAGGCAGCGGCCGCCCAGCTCGACCTGCAAGGACTGCCCACCACCAAGGTGGAGCGCTACAAGTACACCGACGCCGAGGCGGCCTTTGCGCCCGACTACGGGCTTAACCTGCGCCGCCTGGCACCAGGGGCCGACCCTTACGCCACCTTCAAGTGCAATGTGCCGAACCTGAGCACGTCGCTCTTCTTCGTGGTGAACGATGTGCCTTGTGCCGCACCGCAGAGCTCGCGGGCACTGCTGCCCGAGGGGGTGATGGTGTGTACGCTGAACGAGGCGGCACAGCACCACGCCGACATTGTGGAGCGCTACTACAACCGCGCTGCGGCTACCGACCGCGACTTCAGGACGGGGCACGACGGGGTGACACTGCTCAACACCATGCTGGCACAAGACGGCATGCTGATTTACCTGCCCGAGGGCTGCCGGCTGAAGGCGCCCATACAGGTGGTGAACGTGGCATCGGCCAAGGCCGACATGATGAGCGTGCGCCGCATTGTGGTGGTGGCCGGACGGGGGGCCAAGGGCTCGGTGCTGCTGTGCGACCACGCCGAGGGCGAGGGACGCTACCTTACCACCCAGGTGGCCGAGGTGTATGCCGAGGAGGGGGCTGAACTCAATGTTTACAGCATTGAGGAGACTAACGCCCGCACCACGCGCTTTTCGACCATCTACGTGGAGCAGCAGGCTAACAGCCGCTTTAGCTACGACGGCATTGCACTGACGTGCGGACAGAGCCGCAACCGGCTCGACGTGCGCTTGCGCGGCGAGGGGGCTACGGCGGAAATGTACGGGGCGGTGATTGCCGACAGCGAACAGCGTGCCGACAACAACATTGTGGTGGAACACCTGGCACCAAAGTGTACGAGCGACATGCTCTACAAGTATGTGCTTGGCGGCCACAGCACGGGGGCTTTTGCCGGCAAGGTGTATGTGGCACCGGGGGCTCAGCAAACGGCCTCGGAGCAGACTAACGCCAACTTGTGCGCTTCGCCCACGGCACGTGCCTACAGCCAGCCCATGCTTGAGATTTATGCCGACGACGTGAAGTGTAACCACGGCTCTACGATTGGCAAACTCGACGAGGGGGCGCTCTTCTACATGCGTCAGCGCGGCATTCCCGAGGCGGAGGCGCGCTTGCTGTTGCAGCATGCCTTTGTCAACGAGGTGTTGCGCCATGTGGACATTGAACATTTGCACGACCGCCTCTCACACCTGGTTGAGATGCGTTTCCGCGGCGAACTGGGCAGCCAATGCCACGGGTGCCGTGGGTGCGGCAAGAAATAAATCACCGTTTGGGCCATTACTGCTTATGTATAAAGAATTTGCCAAAGCCTTTCTTGACGTGGCGAAGTATATATTGACGGCTGTGATCATCAGTGCTTCCTTTTCAGAAGTCAACGATGCTCTATGGTTTTATGTCGCTGGATTTGCCCTTATACTTTTCTTCTCTTTACTGAGTATTGTCTTGTTCAAGAGGGCCAACAACAACGATAAAAACACACGTAGCAACGCCCCAATACGTCAAAGGTCAAGAATGCATAGAAGCGACAAAAAAACAACTAAATAACTTCCCATACTATGACAATGCCCCTATTCTTTGCTATTCTGTCAAGTTTAGCTTTTGGACTCGTTGGCGTTTACGTCTACTTTTATGGCGACACTGATTCCAACGAGCGTAAGCATCATGCCGAACAATCTTGAAAAGTAAACATGCGAATGGACTCAAGCGCCAAACGCTACCACTAATGGGGGCGACGCGTCCCGCGTCGGGAAAAATGCAGCTATATTTAATAGCGTCCGTATTTTCCACCTTTTCCTATCCCGACGCGGGACGCGTCGCCCCCATTAGTGCTTGCGCTTTTTGCAGCACGTTTCAGGCAACTTAAATACATTTCGATACATGTACGACATCAACACAGTCCGCAAGGATTTTCCCATACTTGGCCGCGAGGTGTACAAACGGCCGTTGGTATACCTTGACAACGCGGCTACCACACAGAAGCCGCGCTGCGTGGTCGAGGCCATAGCCAACGAATACTATTCGGTGAACGCCAATGTGCACCGCGGGGTGCACTTTCTGTCGCAGCAGGCTACCGACCTGCACGAGGCGGCCCGCGAAACGGTGCGCCGCTTTATCAACGCACGCGATGTGGCTGAGGTGGTGTTTACACGCGGCACTACCGAGAGCCTCAACCTGGTGGCAAGCTCGTATGGCGAGGCTTTTCTGCACGAGGGCGACGAGGTGATTGTGACGGTGATGGAGCACCACAGCGACATTGTGCCCTGGCAACTGCTGCGCGAGCGCAAGGGCATTGTGCTGAAGGTGGTGCCCATGACCGACGAGGGAGTGCTTGACCTCGATGCCTATGAGCGGCTGTTCACTCCGCGCACACGGCTGGTGTGTGTGGCTCATGTGAGCAATGTGCTCGGCACGGTGAACCCGGTGAAGCGCATGGCGGAGATTGCCCACGCGCACGGGGCGCACATACTGGTGGACGGGGCGCAGAGTGTGCCGCACTTCAAGGTGGACGTGCAGGACATTGGTTGCGACTTTATGGTGTTCAGCGGCCATAAGGTGTATGGGCCCACGGGCATCGGTGTGCTTTACGGCCGCGAGGACTTGCTCGACCGCATGCCGCCCTACCAGGGTGGCGGTGAGATGATAGCGCGCGTTACGTTTGAGCATACTACCTACGAGCGTCTGCCTTTCAAGTTTGAGGCTGGCACACCCGACTATGTGGGCAGTCATGCGCTGGCCGTGGCGCTCGACTATGTGTCGGCCCTGGGCATGGACCACATTCACGCCCACGAGCGTGCACTGACGCAGTATGCCATGGAGCAGATGCAGGCCATTGAGGGCATGCACTTGTTTGGCACCGCTCCCGGCAAGGACGCTGTGGTGGCCTTTAACGTGGGAAACATTCACCCGCTCGACCTTGGCACACTGCTCGACCGCCTGGGCATTGCTATTCGCACTGGTCACCATTGTGCGCAGCCGCTCATGCAGCGCTGTGGCGTGGAGGGCATGGCGCGTGCCTCGTTTGCGCTGTACAACACGCGCGAGGAGGTGGACGCTCTGGTGCAGGGCATTGACCGTGTGCGCAAGATGTTTTAGACTTTTTGAGTTGACGAGTTAACAAGTTAACGGGTCAACCAATCCTCCTATTCCCCTGACTATGCTTTTACCCATATTCAACACGCAAGGACTTATTGAAGCTGGCTGCGACGAGGCCGGACGTGGCTGTCTGGCAGGCAGTGTGTATGCCGCAGCGGTGATACTGCCACCTGACTACACCAACGATGAACTGAACGACTCTAAGAAGCTCTCGGCAAAGCGCCGCTATGCCTTGCGCGAGGTGATAGAGCGCGATGCAGTGGCTTGGGCCGTGGGGGTGGCAACGGCAGCGGAAATTGACGAGATTAACATTCTGAACGCGTCGATACTGGCTATGCACCGCGCGCTTGACAAATTGACGGTGCGTCCTGAATTTGTGATTGTGGACGGCAACCGCTTTAAGCCGTACCACGATGTGCCGCACCAAACGATTGTGAAGGGTGACGGCAAGTATCTGGCCATTGCGGCGGCCTCTATCCTGGCCAAGACGTACCGCGATGACTATATGCACGAATTACACAAGGAGTTTCCTTACTATGGTTGGGACCGCAATGCGGGATACCCTACCAAGCAGCACCGCGAGGGGATTGCCGAACACGGACTGACGCCGTATCACAGGCTGACGTTTGCGAACGGTGCACGATAATTTGCTGATGGGGTAATGTGCTAAACTCAAGCTCCAAACGCTACCTCTAATGGGGGCGACGCGTCCCGCGTCGGGAAAATAAGGCAATGTTCTTACACTATAAAGGCTCACAGACAGCAGTATTTGCACTTCTGCTGTGAGCCTTTGCCTTTATTCCCGACGCGAGACGCGTCGCCCCCATTAGAGGTAGCGTTTTCTATCAGATTGACAGGGTAAGCGGATTTGAAGCCAAGGAAAGAACTGTTATGCCAGGGAATTGCGCTCTAATGGGGGCGACGCGTCTCGCGTCGGGAAAATAAGGCAATGTTCATACACTAAATAAAGGCTCACAGACAGCAGTATTTACACTTCTGTCTGTGAGCCTTTCCTTAATGCCCCGACGCGAGACGCGTCGCCCCCATTAGTGGTAGCGTTTGGAGCTTGCGACTTGTTTGTGCTTGAGATTAGCACATTGTCATATTAGCATATTCCCAACTGCGCTGCCACGTCACACAGCTCGTCGTACCACGCCTGTCCGAAACGGCGAATGAGCGGGTCCTTTAAGAACTGGTATATGCGCAGATTGAGCTCGCGGCCCTTCTTTACGGCCGCGTGGCACACACTCCAGCGGTGGTAGTGCAAGCCACTCGTGCCGTTGCTGAAACGCTTTTCGCGTATGGGGTAAAGGGCGCACGATATGGGTTTGCACCAGGCGGTGCGCCCCTCGCGATAAGCCTTGTCGGTGGCACAATAACAGCAGCCGTCGGCACCATAGCAGGTGAACACACAGTCGCGGCCGTTGACAATGCTCGTAACGAGGTCGCCCTCGCTGTCGGTGTAGGCCACGCCCTGATGGTCGATGGTGGCTTGTGCCTTGGCGCTGAGCTGCGGCCATACGTCGTCGAGCACGCTCTCAAGCTGGCCCACCTCGTCGAGGGTGAGCGGAGCACCACTGTCGCCCTCAACGCAGCACTGGCCCTTGCAGGCTTCGAGGTCGCAGCAAAAGCATTCGGTTAATATGTCGGACGACAGCAACACGTCGCCCACTTGTATGATTGGTGGTATACGTTGATCCATAAATTGTGTGTGTTTGGTTGACGCGTTAACAAGTAAGTATGTCATACACTGCTTGTTATGTTAAGCTGAATGGTGGGAAGTCTGAAAAAGCTATGCAAACTTACTTTTCAACTTGTAAACTTTTCAACTTGTCAACTCATGTGCGTTACCAGTTAATAGGCGATATGCCATGTTTGATAAGGTAGTCGTTGCACAGAGTGAAGTGGTGATTGCCAAAAAAGCCGTGGTAGGCCGACAGGGGCGAGGGGTGTGCCGAACAGAGCACAAGGTGGCGCGAGCGGTCGATTACCTGACCTTTCTTTTGTGCATAGCTGCCCCAGAGTATGAATACGAGGTGCTCGCGCTGGGCAGAGAGCTGGCGTATGACGGCATCGGTAAATGTCTCCCAACCGTGACCGGTATGCGAGGCGGCTTGGTGCTCGCGCACGGTGAGGGTGGCGTTGAGCAGCAGCACGCCCTGCTCGGCCCAGCGGCGCAAACTGCCTGTGGCGGGCATGGGACGGCCGGTGTCGGCCTCAATCTCCTTGAATATGTTGACCAACGACGGGGGCATGCGCACACCGTCTTTGACCGAGAAGCACAGACCTTCGGCTTGTCCGGGACCATGGTAGGGGTCTTGGCCAATGATGACAACCTTCACCTGGGGGAAGGGGCAGAGATTGAAGGCGTTAAATATTTCGTTGCCTGGGGGATAGCACGTGCCTTGGGCATATTCGTGGCGCACAAAGTCGGTGAGTTGCTTGAAGTAGGGTGCATCGAACTCGCTCTGCAGCTGTGCGGCCCACGAGGGGTGTATCTTTACATTCATAATGTGCAAAGGTAGCTATTATGACACGAAAAAGGCGCACTGCAGGTTTGGTTTCTTGCAGTGCGCCATGTGTTTTGTGCGGTTGGGTGTTTAGTACTCGGCGGCAGCGGTGTCGTCGTCATCGCTCCAACCGGCACTGTCCCATTCCTTTTTGTTGCTCCAGCGGTCGTAGGTTGAGCCGCCAGACACGTTCATCAGTATGCTTTCGTCGAGCCCGAGCTGGTAAATCTGCATGGCGGGACGTATATATTGCTTTTTCATTATGTCGTTTTTGTGTTTAGTTTAAGTGTATGCGTGCGATTACTGCGCCATGAATTTGCGTCCGCCCTTGATGTAGAGGCTGCCCTTGACGGTGCGCTGTACGCGGCGGCCGCTGAGGTCGTAGATGGGAGCGTTGTCGGCGCTCTGTGCTGAAATGGCGGTGTTGATGTTTGTCACCATGCCATTGCCAAAGTTCATGGCCACGGCATTGACGGCCTCTTGTGCGGGCTTGTTGAGGTAGGCGCGGTTGGCGGGCAGCGCGGCATCGCCCGAGGCATTGTAGAAGCCCACGTGATGGGTGACTTTGTCGCGTCCGAACACATACACTTGGCTGAGGTCGGTCATCTTGTCGTTTGTGCCTTTAAGGTCGTTGTCGATGGCATCGGCGGTGTTGACCACCTTGACGGTTACCTGGCTCACACCCATGGCGGCTTTGAGTATGACGCCTTGGTTGGCGGGCACATTGCCCTCGATTTCTTTCATGTCGAGTTCCTTGCCATCGGCACTGAGTTTGCCGGCATAGGCTTTCACATCGTCGCCCACGATGGCAAAGTTGAATGGTGCGCATGTGGTGGCAAAGGCTGCATTGTCGGCCTCGGAGTCGTGGAGGGGGAGGACATAAGTGGCTTCGATGGCCTGGAAGGCAAAGGCATCGCTGGTGTTGGGGGCATTGGCATCAATTTTTTCGAAAGAGACCTTGGAGCCGTTGAGTTTCCATGCTACATTGCCGCTGCCTATCCACCAATTATTGTAGCTGTAAAGGCCAAAGGCGTTGTCGGAAATTTTGTAGACATTCCAAGTATCATGCCCACCGCCTGCGCCAGGTGACACCCCAAGTTCTGTTTGATCAGAAAGTGCATAATACGACATAGCAGTCGTGCCGCTCCCCACATTGTGGAACTGCAAACCGTCGTAGGGGTTGCCTGTCACATACCACAAATCGTTGCGCATGGCGGTGAGGTTGTTGGCTTGTGCCTCAGCACGCAAATTCAGATCTTTGCCATTAGCATAGAGCATGGTGCGTCCTTCGGTGCCAGCACCTGCTGCCAGGTAATAGTACACGCGGTTGGCATCGGTGCTGAGAGTGAAGGGGAGTGTCGAGGCCAGCTGCAAGTTGTAGCTCGTGGCCGCGCCATCGTGATAAATGCCCTCGGGCTTGAGGGTGGGCGCTGCTATAAAGTCGGGCAATGAGATGGCGGTTGTAGGGGTGGGATATTCCTCGCCATCAACAGCATTGACTTTGACTGATGCACGTACTTTGCCATCAAACACATAGTTGTAGGTAAGTTCGGTAAAAGCCTGCAAGGGGTAGAACTCTACGCGGGCTATCTCACTCTTGCTCTCTATTTTACTATCATCGTAACCGCCATGATAGCCTATTTGTGAGTTATTGTTGTTGACTACGTATGCGGTCAGAGTGGCGTCTTTTTCCCAAATATACTTTGCCTTTTTTGTCGTCGTCGTTTTTAATGCGAAGCCATCACTCAAAGCTATCAGTTCAAACGCATTGACACTTGAACCTGTGGTGATGTGAGCAGGATAATAGTCACTTTCATTTTTACCCTCTGCCGTAGGCCAATAAGTCTTTTGAGCCACGCTCTGTATGGTTATCTTACCATCGCTTTGTTTTTCTACGTGCCAGATGTAGGCATTGTTCTCAATCTTTGAACCGGCATAGGCCGTGGTGCCAAGCGAAGCGGCGTCGGTGCTGACACGATTTTTGTTGGAAGTATTGATGTAAGCCCAACTGCCATCGGCGGCAGTTTTATCTGAATGTACAAGCAGCAAGTAGTCGCCCATCTGCACGTCAGTTACGGGTGTGGTTGCCACTCTTTGTGCCAGCGCACCAAATACGCAGCACGCGAGCATTGCCACCAATGTGGCCAGTTTCTTAGTCATAGCGTTTAGTTTAGTTATTGTTGTTCTGTTCTTTCGTTTCTGTGATTTGCTGTTGTAGCCGAGCCCTCTGAGGGAGTGCCAAAACTCGGTGCAAAATTGCAGTTTTTGCGCAAAACTGCCTAAGGTAGCCCAAGTTTTTTGCGGTAATACCAATATTACCGCCACATTACCGCACAAAAGTGCATGCGCAAATAGCAAATAGCCTTTTTATGCTGTACAACATATTTTCGGGCGCAAACCATACCGTTTGAGGCCTCCGCCGCCCTATGGTGTACCAAAAATCCGGCAGCGGACTGCTTTTGCTCGTCCACTGCCGGATTGGTGTGTGTGATGTGTGTGCTTAATGTATGTATCTTTCGTGAGACACCATCATAGCTTTAAGGCTTTGAGCGTCTTACTTTTTAAGATAGTCGTCGAAGTAGCGTGTGATACGCTCGTGCAGGTGTACCATGTCGTGGCCCATCATGTTGTGGCCGTCGCCGGGATAGACAAAGTAGTCGGGCTGGGTGCCGGCATCCTCGCAGGCGCGGAGGAATGACAGGCTGTGCTGCATGACGCAGGTGGGGTCGTTGTAGCCTACAATTATCTGGAGACGGCCCTTGAGGTTCTTGGCCTTGTTGAGGAGCGACGACGAGGCGTAGCCCTCGGGGTTCTCTTGCGGGGTGTCCATGTAGCGCTCGCCGTACATCACCTCGTACAACTTCCAGTCGATGACGGGGCCACCGGCCACACCTACCTTGAACACGTCGGGGTAAGAACACATGAGGTTGGTGGTCATGAAACCGCCAAACGACCAGCCGTGTACGCCAATGCGGTCGGCATCAACGTAGGGGAACGACTTGAGGAACTTGACGCCCTCGAGCTGGTCCTGCATCTCGATGTCGCCAAGGTGACGGTGGGTGCAGCTCTCAAACTCGAAGCCGCGATTTTCGGAACCGCGGTTGTCAACCACAAAGATGACGTAGCCGCGCTGTGCCATGTATATCTCCCAGGGGCGGGCCAGATAGTGCCACGCTGCCTCCACATTGTGGGCGTGCGGGCCACCATACACATAGACTACTGTGGGGTACTTTTTGGCAGGGTCGAAGCCGACGGGCTTTACAAGGCGGTAGTAGAGGTCGGTTTTGCCATCGGCAGCCTTGATTTTGCCACCGCTGATTTCGGGCACATTGTAGGCTGTCCAAGGGTCGGCATCGGCGTGCAACTTGACGGCTGCTGCGGGCTGGGTGGTGCCGAGCAGGTCGTACTGGCGGAAGGTGGTGGGCGACGACCAGCGGTCGGACAGGTAGAGGCCGTTCTCTGACAGGGCGGCGTAGTGTGTGCCCTGGCCATTGTCGAGGCGGGCCACCTTGCCCGTGGCCACATTCACGCTATAATTGCTGTACTGTATGGGGTTGTCCTGGTTGCTTTGGTAGATGATGCTCTTGGCCTTGGTGTTGAAGCCGAGCACACTGATTACCTCGAACTGGCCCTTGGTGAGCTGCTTGAGCTGGCGGCCGTCGGCAGTGAAGAGGTAGAGGTGGTTGTAGCCGTCGCGGCGGGTTTGCATGACAAACTTTGTGGCGTCCCACGGCAGGAACTGTATGGGGTTGCACGGCTCTACGTAGCGGGCATTGCTTTCGGTGTAGAGCACGCCCTTGCGTGCACCGGTGTGTGCGTCGTATGCCACGAGTTCGGCCTTGTCCTGTGTGCGGGGCAGCTCAAACATGTAGATGGTGCGCTCGTCGGGGCTCCACGCTATGTTGGTAAAATAGCGGTCGGTGGGGTCGCCGGCCTGCAGGTAGATTGTTTTGTCGGTGGCGGGGTTGTACACGCCCACGGTTACCTTATGGCTGGTCATGCCGGCCATGGGGTACTTTTCGGGGGCGAGCTGGGCCACGCGGTGGTTGATGTCGACAAGGGGATAGTCCGTCACCATGCTTTGGTCCATGCGGTAAAAGGCGAGCAGGTGGCCCTTGGGACTCCAGAAGGTGCCCTTGCGTATGCCGAACTCGTCGCGGTGTACGCTAAGGCCGTACTGCAGCTCGCGTGAGCCGTCGGTGCTCACTTGGTGGGTTTTGCCGTCAGCGGTCTTGACATAGAGGTTCCAGTCCTTGACGAAAGCCTCGTTGTGGCTATAATGGCTCATGTCGTTGGCATAGGCGCCCGGTGTGCGCTCGGTGCTCCACACCACCTTGCGCTGCTGCCAGTTGTAGAGCAGGTTGAGCTTGCTTGTTTGCAGGTAGACCTCGGATTTGCTGCCCGAGGGGAACTGGGCGTAAAGCAGATTGTACACCTTGCCATACTTGGCGGTGTCGATGGCTGCATTGAGCTGGTCGGTGGTAAAGAGCACACGGGGCTTTTCGGCCTTGCCCTTGTCGCTGGCCAGGGTGCTTACCTCGTCAACGTCGAGCTTGAGCAGACGGTCGCCCCAGAAGGCGGTGCCGTAATATTTGGGCATGATGTTGGCGTAGTTGTTGCCGCCCCACATCAAATCCTCGAGGGTGAAACTTTTCTTTGTCTGTGCCATGGCATTGGCACCTATGAGCAGCGCCACGGCTGCCACGATTAAGTGTTTGATTTTCATTTGTATGGTGTATGACATATTGCAAAGATGCGGCCTGTGCATTAGTGTGCCCGGGCCGCATCTTCGGTATATAGACTTTTATTTATATGTATTATCTGTCAAAGCCGGCCTTGCGCTTGAAGTCGCCTTTCTGTTTGAACCCCGGGCCTTTCTTGAAACCGCCTTCGCGCTTTTTGCCACCAAAGCCGCCTTTCTTGGAATCACCCTTTTTGAAATCGCCCTTCTTAAAGCCGTCTTTCTTGAAACCGCCTTTTTTGAAACCGCCCTTCTTGGCATCGTCGCCCTCGCGCTTGGATTTGCGGGGTGCGTGCAGCTGTTCAAATTCGCGGTGCTTGCGGCGCAGTATTTTGTATGCGGGATCGAGGTCGTCGTCCTCGTCGTGGCGTTCTGCATCGTCAAAGCGCTTTTTGAATTCGTCGCGATTGGTGCGGAAACGGCGCTGGTCGCTCATCAACCGACGCTCTACGTCGGTTTTCACCTTGCCGCCCTCGGCACGGAAGTCGCTAAGCTTGCCGCTGAACAGCTGGTACTTGCGGAAGTCGCAGTCGAGCTTGCCGTTGAATATCTGTGTCTTGAGGCTGGGACGCAGGCCAAGGTTTTCGAACAGTTCGGCCTTTGACGAGATAATCCATGCCTCGCCACCCTGGAACTCGTTTTTGAGCACCTTGCCTATGGCCTGGTACAGACCCAAGATGTCGGGCGGGGTAAGGCGTTCGCCATAGGGCGGGTTGGTGACGATGATAGACTTTTGGGCGGGGGCAGTAAACTTGCGGAAGTCCTGCTGCTGCACGGTGACGATGTCGGCCACACCAGCGCTGCGCACATTTTTCAGTGCGCTCTCTACTGCCGGAACATTGATGTCGTAGCCGTAGATGTGGTGGCTGAAGGTGCGCTCTTGTGAGTCGTCGTCGTAAATTTCCTGCAGGAGTTCGGCGTCGAAGTCTTTCCACTTTTCAAAACCGAACGACTTGCGGAACACGCCGGGGTAGATGTTGCGGGCCATGAGGGCTGCCTCTACCAAGAATGTGCCCGAACCGCAGAAGGGGTCGATAAAGTCGCAATCGTACTGCCAGCCGGTGAGCTTGATAAGGCCGGCGGCCAGCACCTCGTTGATGGGGGCCTCGACTGTGGCCACGCGATAGCCGCGCAGGTGGAGCGAGTCGCCCGACGAGTCGAGCGAAAGGGTGCAGTCGTCCTCGGCAATGTGTATGTTGAGCTTGACATCGGGGTTGGTGATGCGTATGTTGGGGCGCTCGCCGGTTGTGTCGCGGAAATAGTCGACAATGGCGTCCTTTACCTTGTAGGCCACAAACTTAGAGTGACGGAACTCGTCGGAGAACACTACCGAGTCTACCGCAAAGGTGGTGTTGAGGTCGAGGTACTGGCTCCAGTCAATCTTTCGCACAGCCTCGTACACGTCGTCGGCTCCTTTGGCCTTGAAGTGCTTGATGGGTTTGAGCACACGTATGGCCGTGCGCAAACAAAAGTTGGCGCGGTACATCATGGCCTTGTCGCCGGTGAACGACACCATGCGGCGGCCTATCTGCACATTGTTAGCACCAAGTTCGGTGAGTTCTTGTGCCAGCACCTCTTCAAGTCCTTGAAAGGTTTTGGCTATGAGTTCAAATTCTTGCATAATCGTTTGTGGAGTTTGCCGGCAAATGCGGTTTTGGCAGCTGCATTGCCAGCCTATATGCGTATGGTTTTAACAGACGTAAGGGGGGGGAGTGTTGTGGTGGCAGCACTTGTGCGCTGCACCACATTGCCACGCTTGGTGGCTGTGTCACACCTTTTGGCCAGCGGGCACATCGTGAGTCACCCACTTGTTGGCACCTATCACGGCATCGCGACCAATGGTGATGCGGCCCAATATGGTGGCGTTGGAGTAGACTATGACGCCGTCCTCGAGTATGGGGTGACGCGGATTGTTCTTGATAGGATTGCCGTTGACATCGAGCGGAAAGCTCTTGGCTCCGAGCGTCACGCCCTGATAGAGCTTGACATGATTGCCAATGATGCAGGTGGCGCCTATCACAACGCCTGTGCCGTGGTCGATGGTAAAGTATTCGCCTATCTGTGCCCCCGGGTGAATGTCGATGCCCGTCTCGCTGTGTGCGAGTTCGCTGATGATGCGCGGAATGAGCGGCACATCGAGGCGATAAAGCTCGTGGGCTATGCGGTAACACGTCAGAGCGCGTATGGCCGGATAGCAGCTTATCACCTCGCCGTTATTCTGCGCGGCGGGGTCGCCCAGGTAGGCGGCCTCAACATCGGTGGCGAGCGTGCGGCGCACTTGTGGCAACATGCTGATAAGTGTGGCAGCTATGGCCTCGGCCTTTGTGTGGAAATCTACTCCCGTACATCGGCTGTCGTCGTCCTGCTGACCGAAACAGAGTCCGGCCTGCACTTGTGCGGTCAACAATGCAAAGAGGCGCTCAATTTCCATACCTATATGGTAGCGCACGGTGACGGCGTTGAGTGTGCTTTTTCCGTAATACCCCGGAAAGAGCACAGCGCGGCACAGCCCTATTATCTCTTCGAGCGCTGCCGAAGAGGGCAAGGGGTCGCCATGACGGTGCTGATGGAAGAGTCCTTGCATCTTGCTTGTGTCGGACAATTCCTCCACCGTCTGCCGTAACAAATTGGTGTAACTTTCGGGAGGGTTCATAGCGTATATTGCCTTTATCGGGCAAAGGTACGAAAAAATAAGCTAATACGCCAATGTGGGAATGTGACAATGTGGGAATATGGTAACGGACTGATGCCGTAGCGTGGCTTGTTAGCCGCCAACGCGGGAAACAAAAGGACATAAGGACATAAGGCCGCTGCGCGGCTGACGGCCACGGACTGACGTCAGCGTGGCCTCAAGAAACATACGGACTGACGCCGTAGTATTACAAGTAGTAACGCTACGGCGTCAGCCCATTAGCATATTGCCACATTAAATATAGTATTCCACAGGGTCGGTCAATCCGGCACGCAGGGCGTAGCGCACTGCCTCGTAGGCCGTTGACACGCCGAGTTTGCGAAAGAGGTTCTTCTTGTGCGTCACAATGGTATGCACCGACGAGTTGCGCCGCGCAGCTATCTCCTTGGCCGTGAGCCCCTCGGCCATTAAAGTGAGAATGGCCGTTTCGGTGGACGTGAGGCGCGGCAGGCTCTGTTGCGTTGTGGCACGTGCACGCAACACGTCGGACACTGACGGACACACCTCGCGACCGCCATTTGAAATGCGGTAAACAGCCTGCACCACATCAGTGCGCGTGCAGTCCTTTGTAATGAAACTCACCTGAGACTCTGCCCCGAACAAGCGCAGCAGTCCCTCGGCGAATTCGGCCGACAACAGCAACCAATGCACATGGGCAAAGCGACGTAAATAGATGAGCAACTGCTCGGGGGTGGCAAAATCGAACAATGTGAAGTCGAGCACCACCAACGCCTCTGGCTCGGCTTGCAAAGCCTCTGCCAATTCGGCTTTATTACCTGCAAAGCGCAAAGGCTGACCAGCCAGATAGGTGGTCAGCGCATCGCGTGTTAGTGGTTGATTGTCAGCAATTATAATCATACGGGATATTCCTCAAAGGCATAGAGCACAGTCGACAGGTAGCGCTCGCCCGTGTCGGGCAACAAGGCCACAATGGTCTTGCCCTCGTAGGCGGGTTTCTTGGCCAACTCGATGGCGGCGTGTAAGGCGGCGCCCGATGAGATGCCTACAAGCAGACCCTCCTTTTTGGCCAAAAGGCGCGAGGCGCGAATGGCGTCATTGTCCTCGACGGGCACAATGGCCGTAGCCACCGAGGCGTCAAAGTTGCCTGGCACAAAACCTGCGCCAATGCCCTGTATTTTGTGCGGACCCGAAGGCTTGCCCTCGAGCACAGCGCTCGTAGCAGGCTCAACAGCGTAGGTCTCGATGGCCGGATTGTGCTTGCGCAGGCCGCGTGCCGTGCCGCTCAGTGTGCCGCCAGTGCCTACACCGGCCACAAAGGCGTCGACCTTGCCGTCGGTGTCGCGCCATATTTCCTCGGCCGTAGTACGGGTGTGGGCGGCGGGGTTGGCAGGATTTTCAAACTGCTGCGGTATAAAGCTGCCCGGGTGCTCCTGCTGCAACTCCTTTGCGCGCTTGATGGCCCCCTTCATACCCTCGGCGCCTGGTGTCAGCACCAGTTCGGCACCGAGAGCCTTGAGCAGGTTGCGGCGCTCCAAACTCATGGTTTCGGGCATGGTGAGAATGAGACGGTAGCCCTTTACCGATGCCACCCACGCCAGTCCGATGCCGGTATTGCCACTGGTAGGCTCGATAATCACGCCGCCGGGCTGCAATTTGCCCGTCTGTTCGGCATCCTCAATCATGGCAAGAGCCACCCGGTCTTTTACACTGCCACCGGGGTTGTAATACTCGAGTTTGACTAGCAGACGTGCCTTGAGGCCGAGTTCCTTTTCGATGTTAGATACTTCGAGCAACGGCGTGTTGCCCACGAGTTCTGTAAGTGAGTGATAAATCTGGCTCATAAGATGTAAATGTTTTTGTTAAGTAGGTGTTCAAAATTAGTTGATATGAATTGGTGCAGTATTTCGTTCAGA
>ENA-UAKZ01000002-UAKZ01000002.1-human-gut-metagenome-genome-assembly--contig:-NODE-2-length-98883-cov-7.796809_pt1 | contig 98883 bp, 116 predicted proteins | sample MGYA00243693_ERZ654454 | MGnify/ENA primary metagenome ERZ654454 (study PRJEB26926, sample SAMN06164508) | human gut metagenome | biome: ENVO:00009003; feature: ENVO:2100002; material: ENVO:00002003... | reverse complement strand
CGAGATTAGCGAGTGTCTCGTGGGCTCGGAGATGTGTATAAGAGACAGTCTTCGTCCGGATTAATCTCATCAGCATAGGCTAACCAAGTGAACTGAGCTCCAAATCCGTCTTGTCCAGTGAAGCAAGATAAGCGGTCAGAATCCTTTGACCATTTCTTCTTAGCGTACTTCATGAATTCATCGCATATATCTTTTTTCGTTCCTCCGTGAACCACTGAGTCGTTAACCGTACCGCGATAAGTATTGCCGTCTTGTCCGGTAAAAGTCAACCAATAGCACTTGCGCTTAACATAAAAATTATCTTCACCGGGATGAGCAGGGAAAATACGAATCTTAGTTGTTTTTCCATCTTCCAAACGCAAATACTCGTTAGAATTTTGAACACCGATCATTTCGTTGTCTTCATCTACTGTCTTTTTAAGACTCTTAATGGGAGTTGGCTTAAGTTTTGATCTTAGATCAGACGCCGCCTCACTTTTTGAAGTTTTTTTAGTTGCCATAAATAATAATATAAATTAATCAATTAGTTTTTTAGTTCTCTTAACTAAAATCCCGTTAACGCGTCCCTCAATAACAGAGTCCGCTATATCGCTGGGTTGAACCGATAAGGAAAGTTTGTTGAGTTTTTCGCTCTTATCCTTTGCCGCCCAAAAGATAGAGTTTACATAATCTCTTATCTTTTGTTTATCTATCAAAGCCCGTCTTAAGGCTTGATAAGATTTTTGCATAGTGACATAGGAATTAACCGCATCAATGCTCGGATTCTTTCCGGACTGTTCACTAAGTATAACTCTGGCAGACTCCTTTAGTTTAGCTTCCGTAACTTCCAAGTTTAATTTCGCCAAGGCAACTTGACTTTCTGACTCCGCCAACATTTGTCCAAAGCGATTTACAACCACTGGGAAAGTTACCATTTCTCCAATAAGATTTGAATAATCAATCTTCAAAATGGCGTCTATATCGACATTTTCGTCAAATTCGTCAAAAATCAAAACATAAGTTTGACCGCCAATTGTTATTACTTTTTTCTGCATACTTCCTTAAGATTTATTCTTCATCATCGTTTGAAACCGACTTTCTGTAAACCCTTGGCTCATTCTCTTCCTTTTGAGCATCTAAGATATGAATACCTATTACGGCATACCCTATTATGTCCTGTAAAGTATCGCGAATGCTTTCAAAGTTAGGTTCTTTGCCCTGCATACTGTTTTCTACCATATTCCGGTATCTACGTACCTTATCCCAAAGATGAACCATATTGCCGTTCAATCCCAGATCAAAAGAAGCGCCTTTATAGTCAGCATTCTTTTTTACCAGCAAATCGCTCATGCCATTGAAAATGCCATTGATACTCTCTTTGGTCATCTCCTTTCCTTGTTCTTTATTCATTTTTTAAAAGTTTTAAATGTTTTCTAATTCACTGAAATTCATGTTCGTATTAGGAAAATGAAGTTTCAAATCTTTTATCAAAATCTCTTTTGCTTTTAGAATATTTTCTTTCGCCCTAAATAAGAATTCTTCAAAATCGCTATTGCCTAATTTCATTTCACGTTTAATGAACATAATTAAAGCTAACCAATCACACACTTTTACGAAATTATTTTCAATAGACGTTGAACTAATTATGTTGTTTATCATCATTTCGGAAGCAAAAGTGATTTGATCAGCGACTCCTTTAACCTCCTCATTTAATTCTTCGCTAACTTTATAACGAACAAAACTATTTAGAGCGCGCCTAATATCGTATCCGTTATACTCATTGTATTTTATTTCATGTGAAAGATCTCTCAAGATAAACGACTCATCCCAATCGTGTAGTAAAGCGCGCGTTATTACTTCTAACTTAAATTCATTTACATTCGCATCCTCCGATTGTCCGAATATATCTTCCAATAGGACACGTGCAAAGATTGCTACTTTGTAGGAATGTTGACTTACGCTTTCTTGTTTAAATACGTCTTTCTCCTGCCATTGTATGATGTTATCAAGACGCTGGAGATACTTGCCATTAAAAATTTTGCTTAACATAACCCTTTTATTTATGATACTATATAAATCTTTGTCCTATCGTCAGAGTAGAGAACCTTTTGATTTTTGAACTTATCTTTCTTTACCCTACCCGAAATAGCAACTACTCTATTTTTGTAATTCTCTATATTTTCCGGTAATCTCTCTACGGCATCTGGCCAAAGTGTTACGGGAATGATCGTATTATTGCAATCTATATTCACGCTAACCATAGTGCCGTTTTTAATTTTCCGTTCAACGTAATATATTAACTTGCCTGCTATGGTCACTTCGCTGCCCTCCTTGACGTTTCCGAACTCGAAGTCGTTCACGAATAACTTAGCAACCCTACAATTGGGGATAGCGTCACGAATCATGGTTTCATAATCTACTTCTCCGAATCCGGTTAAACGTCTTTGTTCAAATACCCAAAATGAGTTTGTTTCTGACTCTGGAGTTTGATATTGCGGAGGCAGCTGAGCTTTCTTCCTATCCAAATACCAAGCTAATAGTTTTTTACGCTCACGTGTATTTTTCAAATCCTCTACTACATCAAAAGCACCGCTGATAATCAAGTTCTCAATTACAGTCTTATTAACTTTGGATGGAACGCGTTCCACAAACTCTTCCAATGAGAAAAACCGTCCATGCGCTTCCCTTTCCCCTATTATTAGAGGAACAACTTTATCACCAACATGTTTGATCTTTGTTAGACTAAAGAAGATTCTTTGTTCTTTTGGATCGCAAGTAAATCTCGTTTCAGAGAAATTTATATCCGGGGGACGTACTTCTATCTCAACGCCTGTTTTCTTCAATTCGGCAAGGCGATAAGGTATTTCAGATTCTTTAGCAAATTGCAATGAAGCAGTCCAAAATTCCAATGGATAATTAACTTTCATATATTGACTCCAATAAGACATGATAGAATACGCTGCCGCGTGACTCTTATTAAAACCGTAACCACTAAAAGCTAATAACTTATCCCAAACATTTTTAGCATATTCCTCTGGATTAGGAATGTCATTCTCTTTTAACAACTTTATGTAGCCCTCCTTGAATTTTTCTCCAAACGAACCCAAAGTTTTTACGTCCTTTTTCTTTATCGTAGTTCTAAGTATATCCGATTCTACCTCAGTCAATCCGGCTACCACTACGGCTTTCATAATTTGTTCTTGATAAACATAAAGTCCAAACGTTTCACGCGTTATTTCATCCATGCCAAAATCAAACTTAGGTTTCCTTTTTCCGTTTTTAATTTCAGCAAAATCATCATGCGCTCTCAATTCCATTGGCCCCGGACGAAAGAGAGCAGTCATTGCTATGAGTTGAGCTAACGTATCCGGCTTAACTTGACGACAATAGTTCATAAGTCCTTGCGTACCGAACTGAAATACGTCTTCATTCCATCCTCTACGGAAGAATTTGAACGTTTCTTCATCATCTAAGGGTATTTCATTCCAGTTGATCTTCTTGCCCGTATTACGCTGAATTAACGTCTCCATATCTTTGAACTTATCCAATTGATTAAGTCCCAAAATATCCTCCTTTAGAAAGCCTGATTTATCAATGTACTTACCCTCCCATTCAGAAACAAGTACGCCATCGATCATCTTGACAGGCATCCATTCCCATATATCCGTTTCCCGATCTTTGCCGTCTACGGTATGTTTAGGTACAATAACAACGGCTGATGGATGAACGGAAGCCGAACGACACTGCAACAAACTATACTTCGTTAAATGAACTATATCCGGATTATCTTGAACGAACTTGAATAAGGCTTTAGATCGACTTGCATACTCAATTAAATCTCCCCAAGTGTATTCTATTTGATCATCTATGTCTTTTGTTATCTTATTCATAGTATCAAAAGGAATACCCTTAACTTTCCCAAAATCCTTTAAACAGGTCTTCAATTTCATTCGCCCATACGTTCCGATAGAACAAGTGTAATCATAGCCGTACTTTTGTTTTATGTAATCCTTTACCGCATCCCGATATTCTGTTGGAAAATCGACATCTATGTCCGGTAGCGAATCCGCGCTTTTTGCCCTCTCTCCCGAAACGCGCGTCTCGTTCAAAAATCTCTCGAACATAAGATCATACTTCAATGGATCTACATCTGTAATATGAAGACAATATGCTACTAAACTACCACAAACTGAACCTCTACCCGTTCCGACCATTATGTCATTACTCTTACACCAATTTATAATATCCCAAAGTATCATAAAATAGTCTACCAAGTCATTAGGAACAATTACTTTACATTCCGTTTCCAAGCGTTTCATATAAACGTCAAACTCCTTTTCTGGCAGACTTCCTAAACGCTCAGATACACCCTTTTCCAAAACTTTAAAGAACAATCCGGTAGCATCCTTAACTTCAAATTTCGGTAGTTTACGCTCTCCGGACGGAATTTTGAATTCAATTTCTTGAGAAAGACTAACAGCGTTTTCTATACCCTCCGTTATTACTTCAAACAAAGGTTCCACTTCATCTAACCAATCTATGTAAGCATTGAATGTATCTCGACAACTTTTGAAATATTGGTCTTTAGCTTCTGGCATTGCTTCGCCTAAAACTGCATTGAGAGTTTTCTTCAATTCACTCATTTCCCGATCTAAATAATACGAATCATTTATCAAGATCGGACGAACGTATTTTTGATATTTAAGTATGTAAGTATCAAGATTGGAAAGGTGTTTTTTGAATAAAGTCTCTGATACGTATTCAACTGTATCAATTTGATAAAAGACTTTTGAAAATTTCTTCTTGTATGTCTTGATTAGTTTCCTAACCGTTTCCGGCTCATCTTTCAAATAATTGACTTCTGATTCCTTTGGAATAACGAGTGCCAAACCAGAGCCGTATTTATACAATTCATAATCGGGAATAAACCCACGATAAGTTACATTTACGGCTTTATTGATTTGTAAGAGATTCAACCATCCCTCAAAATTCAATACGTATAGTTTAAGTTCAAAGGTTTCTTGGTTGGTCTTTTCAGCATCATATTCTTTTGCTACTACGACCGTTTCGCCAATAATAGATTTAATCCCTTTTTTATCGCAAAAAGTCTGAAAGGAGAGCGTGCCTGCTAAAGTATTCTTATCACAAATACCTAATGACTTAATACCCATAAACGCGGCTTTCTTCACCCAAGTTTCGCACCCTCCGCTTCCATTCAATATTTCATACTCTGAGTGAACTCCCAGATGAACGTAATCGGTTATAAATTCCTCGCTCGTTTTACCAAGATATTTAAAATCATTAAATTGAGGTTTGAAGATTACTTCATTATAACGGTTCTTGTCTTTTACGATAGCCGAATAATAAAATTTCTTGCCGAACTCAAACAGAATGTATTTAACCTTACCCTCGTCCAAAAGATCAAATTCTTCATCTGAAAGAAGAAACGAGAAATCCTCATCAATTATCTTTCCGTCAAAGGGATGTAAGTATAAAAAATCTCCAACTTCCTCGATAGAAATAATATCAGAACCCTCCAAAGAAGATTCTGATACTACTAAATTATTTTCCTTTACCCAAAGGCTCAATTCTTCCGTCATAACTTTCCAAGATAATCATGTTTCATTGGAATAGTTAACCTTGATGCAAAGAAATTCTTAGCTAATATTGCCATATCCCAATCGTGCGCACCCTCTGCTTCCATGAGCTCTATTTCAGATATAGCCGTTTTCCTAATAGCATCTTTTTCTTCTACCGACTTGCAAACCTTGTTTTTTTGCTTGTATTTAACGTAAATACTTAATAGCCGATATACGTTATGGAAGAAGTGAGAAAACTCTTGTAATTGCTTTATTTCATCTTTGTTTACTTCTCCACCGCGTTGATCTTCCAAAAGGTTACGGATAATTAAATCAAAGTAATAGTTTATTTCTATGAACTTATTCATTGGAACGTCATGAGAAAAATTGAAGTCCATAGGTTTTTCCTCCGCTGGAGTAGATTCGTAAAGAGATCGACCACCGCCTTGTTTCTTGAATTCCTCGTCCATTTCATCCGCTGTACCATTCCAATTGTAAATATGAAGACTTTGAGAGTTATGAGTTTGAGTCCCCAACTCTATTCCTAAACAAGAAGCTACGACTTCAGATAGGAAACTGAATTGGAATACGTTCGTTGGAAGTCCCCAATGCAAGTCGTTACTCCGATTAGCTATTGTAGTTATTAGTTTTCCGTTTCTAATTTTGAACATAACTAAATCATTGCAAGGTATATCACGCGATTTACTCCCTAAATCTAAAACAGGATTCCAAATCGACATAACGACTTGACGACTATTAGGATTACCATATAAAATCCTAATAGCTTCCAAAACTTGATCAAAACCTCTTTGAACAGAAACGTTTGAAGAAAATGGATCATCAGAACGAGAACCCCAATGACGTAAACGAAAACCGTATGGTGCATGAAATACAATTCCATCATCGCTAAAGTCTTTCATACGAGAATTAAAGATATTCAAGAATTCAACGTCACTTCTTCCGCTTACTATCCAAATCGCTTCGGCAAGAAGAAAGAATACATTAATATCTCTACCATAACCTCCTGTGCAACGCTTGTAAGGATTTGTTATAATAGTTTTGACATCCAGTAGTTCTTTTACTTCCCCGTTCCGGCTTTCTTCTAAATCCTTATTGTTAAGAATGTAATTGTTAATAACCGGGTAAATAATTCCAAAATTCTCCGCTTTTGCTACACCATAATCTGGTATGAAACAATTAGTTTTAGGTAAAATATTATCTTTCATTTTCTAATTTATTTTCTTTACTTTATAACTTTGATAGAGAATAAAAAAGAGTCACCGTTTCTCAACGACAACTCTTCATTCTATAAATATGAATAAGAATGTATGATTTCAAAAAGGGAGATAGCGGCAAGGTTTCGATTGGGGGATGTTTTGCAGCACGTTATGAGTTATGAATTTGAAACCTTGCCGGTTTTCTCTCTTATTTCTTAACTGTTTTCTTAATAACCTTGCCTTTCTTAACAGGCTTCGGTGCTTCTTCCATTTCCTCCTCTTCATCGTCCTCGTCATCTTCCGACTCTACGACTTTCTTGGAAACGGGCTTTTTGACGGCTTTCTCTTTCTTCAAGTTGTCCTCCATTTTCTTGCGGTTATCACCCAATTTCTTGTCTACCGTCTTAACCATACGTTCCATATCTGGAAGTAATGTTTCAATGATCTCGATCAATTCTGAGCTTTCTACGCTCTTCAACATTGGAGCACCTGACCAACATTTTTCAAATTCAATTTCGGCTTTCTCCAAAATTTCGTCCTTACCATTGAACAACAGAAGATAAACGTTGCACGTCATAACGGCTTTCTTGCCCTCGCCTTTTACAAAGCAATTTTCAACCCCAATAATGCTACGATTAGAATTTTTGCCTTTGTATTTGATAGTAAGCCCTGCAGCAATCCATGCGTACAAATATTCACTTTCTGGGAAGTACTTCTTCAGAAAATCGAACGCTGCGCGATCTTCTTCGTTGTTTTTAGGATTTAAGCGCGTTCCTTTTTTGGTAGCTGCTTTTTCTGCCGGTTTAGCAGTAGTTTTCTTTGCTTCCTTAACTTCTTTCTTCGCTACTTCCTTTTTTGCTGTAGCTGCTTTGGAAGCCTTTTTAGGTGCGGGTTTTTCTTCCTCCTCTTCATCATCTTCTTCCTCCGGCTCAAGTAGAGAATTGATAGCATCGCGAATATCATCATCAGACCAAGATTTTTTAACTGATATCTCCAAACCTTTTTCTTTGATGTATGCTTTCAATTCCTCACGGCTCATATCTTCCAAAGAAACGTTTTCATCTTCATCCTCCGGTTCTTCTTCCTCTTCATCGTCCTCATCTTCTTCCTGCTCTACTACTTTTTTAGTCGCTTTCTTTGCCTTTGGCGCTTCTTTCTTAGCAGGCTTTTCGGCTTTCTTCTTTGCCGTTTTATCTTCTTCCTCTACTTCCTCCGCCAATTCGTCTGCTTCAGCTTCCTCATCAATATCATCGTTTTCATCTTCGTCATCTGACGTTGTGTCGTTAACAAAAGTTTCAGCAATTTCCACGATAGTAATCAGTTCCTCATCATCCATCTGTTCAATTCCGTTCTCTTCAAGAATCTCCAAAAGTTTCGGTTTAACCGCTTCTTCAGTTGAACCTGAAATTCCTAAAGCCTTAACGCGCTTTGCTAAAGCGCCAGTCAATTTTGTTGCCATTGTTTTTACAATTTTTAGTTAATAATTTGTTAATCATTTTCTGAATTGTTATATCTTGAGAATACTCTCCTTTTTTGCTGAAGTTCGTTACCATATTTTCTGATAAGGAATTCTTTTTGCATTTCTATTATATCTGTAACGCCAAAAGGTTCATCCCCACTTGCTATAATTTCACGTTTCTTTTTCTTTTCCTCAGCATTGTTAAAATAAACTTTGGTAAGCAATGCTATGCTATGACCTCGCAAATAAAGAGAGAATACTGAACGTTCCTTGCCGGTTAATCCCTCCAATAGATCAATATCATTAACAATGAATTTATTTTGTTCATTTGATATTTTACAATCTCCCTCTATCCCGAAATCGTAATCTATTTCATCAATGCGAATTTTATTATTTTCACGCGTTATGAGTTTCATAAAATCACGCATTTTATTGCTACATGCTGCTTCCAAATAATACCTTATCGGAACGGGTTTGGCATATCCCCCTTTTCTGTACTTCGCCCATCTTCTGCCGTAGCTTTTGATGGAAAGGAATATTTTTATACGAAATTCTTGTACCAAATCTTCGTACTCGAATGAGAGTTGTTCAAATGAATAGATACGAGAAGCATATTTTTTTGCTAAATACTCGTATCTATTATAAATTTTTTCGGAGACTTTCATAGTATACAAATATCCTCTTTTTTAATATTTAGTACAGCGCGGCGGCGAAGAACTTCGTTCAAATCTTCATGGGCGTAAAGAATAGCTTTGTCTGCCTTTCTAACTAATTGATAGTAGAAGTTCTTTTCACCTTTTGGTCGATCATAGATGTAATCTATATAATACGGAGTCGGGATGTTTGTTGCCATGATCTTTTCAATTTAGTTTTACAATTTGTTTTTCGATTATGAGTACAAAGGTAAGGGTTTTGTAGATACCGACAAAATTTTTCTTGGGAAATTTTTAGTTTTACCAAGGAATTTAACTTTTGTTAAAAGAAAAGGACTACTTTCCCAAGCAATCCTTAACATAAAACTAATCATCCTAAATTCTAAAGGGCGTTTATATATTACCCTACATAAAAAGAATGATTATGAAAAAACATAAAAATAATCATCCTGATTCTAAAGTTGTGATATCATATCCCACAACTTTAGGGAAAGAGCGTCTTGTTTAAATAGAGCATTTGTTCTGCTAAAACAAATCTTTGCGCTCTTATTGTCTAACAAATTAACTCCTCTTAAATATAAACTTTGTATAAAAATACCCCGGACATTTGTAGTATCCGGGGTATGAAAAAATGATACAAATACATTAAAGTAAGTTACTGAATACCTTAAAGTTTAACACTATAAATTTGTAATCATTCAAAAGAATATATATTAACTCCAGTCCTTTTCCCTTAATAAAAGGAACATCTTCACAGACATTCCTTTTCAATTCTTTTTTGCTATACATCTCTATGCAATAGCAAGTCAGGTGTTTACATCTCTATACTTTAAAACATGAAAATTAGTAAAATCTATTTATGCCCATATAATACTTGACTATTTTTAGAAAGTCGTAAGGATGAGCTATTTCGTTCATAACTTAGGTGTAGGATAAATCCCCTTAAAACCATATCTTGGATAAAGAATATCTGCTATTTCGTTTGTAAGACTACCGTATTCTTGGGTATACAAATATAATATGCATTCATCCATTAAATCAAGGTTATGTCGTTGAGCAATTTCCTTTAGTCTACTTTCTACAATTTCTAAAGTTAGATTTTTAAAATCATCACTTTTATCTCTATTAAAATTCTCTTTCATATCTTCCATTCTCCGTATCTTTGTATTAGCAAGAGGCAACTTGCTAATAAGTTTGGGAATTATATATTTTATAACCTATAATTCATAATTGAGTAACCTTGGGAATTTTCTTGAGGTTATTTTATGCACTCTTCATGAGCGTAATAAATAGAATGAATTATATTCTCAGCTACTTCCTTTGAATAACCATTATTGCGTTTGCTATATTCGCATAAAACGTCTGCACTATCAAATGGCTTATTTAGTTCTCGTGCTATATTATGCAATTCTGAGAGAACTTGTTTAACTTCTTCTGATTTCATAACATCTTATTTTTCAATTTTTCTTTACTAAAGTATTCTTATCGTATCCTCCGGTTTTACTTCTTCATACCTTTGTAATTTCAAAGAATACAAAGTTAAATTTCCGTCCTCTTTCACTTGGTCCAAAGTCCAAATTTCACCCATATATGAAAATTCGCTACCTACGGAATAGTAATTTTGTTTATCAAACATATTGAGCTCAAAAATAGGATGACCGTCATCGCTGAAAAGTTCCGCTTTAATACTTTTCATAGTACGCTTATCGCTGAAAATACTCTTCAAACGGTTTCTTTTAGCAATTTTAACAATCTTCTCCTTTTTATAGCCCATTAATTTTTCATAGTACGCTTTATCCTTTGGGCTGTAATATATCTTGCGCCTGAACTCTGCTAATAAGTATTCTTTCTGCAATTGCAGAAAATACTCAGCAACGGACAAGTTTCTTGTTTTTACAGTTTCCATCTCTATTTTAGTTTTCCGATTATATCTACATTAAATTCTCTTGGTTTTCGAAGAACGCTGAAAACTTCGTAGGCTTCGCTTTTAGAGCATTCATCAATATCTTTTTTAGTTGTAAATGTAATAGTTGTATTGAAATACTCTTCCAACTCCAAACCGTACTTCTTTATCTCCTTTAAAGCGTCATAATCATACAAAAGTATAACACTTTCAATTCCTTTTATTATCAATTTTTGTCTCTGCTCCGGGCTTATCTTTTTACCAAACGTACAAACACATTTCACAAAAGGTTCTTCCCAAAGTTTCAAAAACTTATCAACAGCGATCTTATCAAATATTCCCTCAACGAGAATAACCGTGCGCGTGGAGTCCTTTTCAATTTCGTCATATCCAAACAATAACTGACCGAAATTCGTATCCGGGGAATTATTATAACGTAGTCGATCTGCGGGAACTTTCTTTGCTCCGTATCGCCCTAAAAACCCCCGAATTTTTCCTCCATCGTAAATTGGTACTATTACGTAATTTTGAAATTTACGTACTAAATCCGTTTCACCTATTTTGTAACGCACGCAATCCTCTGGAGTTATACGGCGGTTAAGAAGATACGGAGTACTATTGCGGCTGACTTTCCAACCCAATGGTAGTTTCTTTTCCGGCAATTCCTCTAAACGCACTTCATCTTCTTCTGAACGTTCCTCCAGAATTTCCTTTATGCTCACTATCTTTTCCCTTTCTTCAATCGTAGCACCGCCCAAAAGATAAGTTCTATTGAGACGTTTGAGAAGTTTGTATATACCACCAGATTCTCCACAACGCTTACAATCCCATTGCTGAGTCTCCTTGGAGATATAAAAGTGAGCTTCTTTATTACAAAAGGGACACGTACAAATGTATTGTCCCCTCCGATTAAGTTTTGGATTGATTAATAGCTCGCGTAAATCCGAATCGTCAATCTTCATCTTTCTCATCCCAATCCATATTTAGCGTCCGCACCCGATCGTAAAAACGAGAATAAGCAAAATTATTTGCTATGTGAATTGGATCACCCCTCTTGTAATCACGAAGTTTATCTGTATGTAATCTCATAGTTTCGTCTTTCATTTCATCACGCGTCTGATTAATAGTTATAAAGACGTCAAAAGGACGAATCTTGCCTTTATCCTCACTCAATTGAGCACGTGTAATTACAAACTCTGGGTCATTTCTCTTTTCCTCATCTATACTACTACTTTGCGTTGCCGTATGTACCACGGCATTGAATTCCATAGCAAGAGTTTTCATACCCTTAGCCAATTTAGCCTGTCGGAAACGTTCCTCACTGGGGCTGTAACGGATTCCATCGCCTACCTCAACCAATTCTAAATAGTCGATCACTATCACGTCTACCTTGCCATATATTTTCTCAATCTCCTTTAGTTCCCTACGAATATCATTCAAGGACTTACCGCCCCATTCTTCCTCAGAGATTACGATAATATCAGATTTATGGAGTTTCTTCACAATACGTTTCGTAACCTCCATTTTCTTATCCGGAATATTACCAAGTTTGACGTCTTGGTAAAGCGTACCTGTCCAAGCGGCATCGTAACGGTTTAAGCATTGCTCTTTTGTACCCTCTAACTGAAAATGAGCCGTCCGGTGTCCTTGACGCGCGGCGGCTATTCCCATAGCAGTCAAACATTGACTCTTTCCAGCACCGGAATCACCCAACCAAAGAACGCATTCACCCGTTTCTGGTCCACCGAATTCTCCCCCCAAACGGTAATCAAGCTCATCAATACCCGTAGGGATTTTAAAACGTTTTTGGTAGTCCTCACTCTTTCGCCGGGCTTGACGTGCAGCGAAGTCTCCAAAGACAGTCTCAAACTGAGGTTCCATGATAGAGAATTTCGCGAATTCCTCTGCATATTTTACAAATGTATCATACGCCTTATCTTTTTCACCTCTATTGTATATATCGGCTATCTTATCATTAACCTCCAAAAACTTCATCTTCTTTATGAAGTTCTCAAAAGTATTCATAAGACTCGTTTCAAATCCCTCATCATCCTCAAATTCTACTTCGTTTATCTCTGAGATTAGGTCTAATACTTTTTCAGATTCAGAAAACTGTTGTTGCATTTGACCTATCGTTGGGATTCTTCCACGTCTATCAAATTCCTTAGTAGTCCACTGCCATAGTTGTTTTTCGGCTTCCGTCTGAAGAAAGGAGAACTTAAGATATTGACGTACGGTATCAAAGATCGTACGTTTGTGAAAAGATGCTGCAAAAAGTTCTTTTATATAGTTACTCGTTAAATTATTGTTTCTTGCCATATCCGCGTTTTACGTACACTTTCGGGTAAACTTCCGAAAGCATCGTTTTACATTCATTTTTAAAATCACATCGCGTACAAAGAGAACTACGGTGATGATAAAGAGTAGTATTTGCCACGCACCAAGATAGTCCACGTTTCGTATTGAAATACTCCTTTTTAGCGTTCTCTTCAACGGGACGCAGTACGTTAATTAACTCTGAAATACGGGACGAAATACGAACCTGTGGACGTAGAATCCCCAACTTTTTTACATGACCACGTACAATACGTGCGTTAAACTCCGGATCAAACTTTCTCCAACGTTCAATAGCCTTTTTACCAAACATCCATTGGAATCTAACGGAACGTGAATAATCACGATCGCTTCCCGTATTAAACCAAGATTGAAATTGATAATTCAAAAACGTCCGGATGAATTCCTCTCCAACCGAACGTCCGTCAAACTGAGTAAGGAAATACTCAAAGGCTTCCGTATCCGCATCATTGCACTTATATCCCACTACCCTCCGTTTAGTTATTGAAGACAGCATATCAATGAACATGTCTACCGCCATGCGGTAAAGCCGGGATTCTCTTCTATTCATAGTCTAAACCATTTACGTATCCAACGTTCCAAAGTTTCATAGCAATCGTCAACCTCCGTATCTAAGATTCCTACGTTACGTTCCCCAATTGCGTCTACGTAGGTTTGTAACCTTGACGCTGAATGATCAGTAAAATAAGCATCGAACTCATCGAAAAAATCCAGTATTAGGCTTCTATCCTTTGTATCCGTTGTTCCTAACACACGACCTTTCCTCTGAATCGTATTAGCATCCTCCAGTCCACCGTCTATGTTTATCATAACTTCTACGGACGGTAGCGTGACTCCCTTTTTGAATATTCCCGAAGCAGACAACATGCCGCCCGTAGCGTTAAGAAATTCCGTCTTTGCTCGCTCTCTATCCTCATTGGACGTTTCACCGCTGATAAAAGGTATTCCCGTTAACCTTTCCACGCGTTTCCCGTGCTCTATGCTTTGGAAAAGCAATAGAGTCTTTAGGTTCAATCTCTGAAGAATCTCGATCACCTTACGCAATACCCCGTTACGGTACGCGGAATTAAAAATCAACTCCTTGCGGTACAATTCGTAATCATCTTGAGCAACGCTGTACTCTATATCATTGTGATTTACGACCAACATAAACACGCGGTAATCTGACAAAACTCCGCGATCTTTCAACGTCTTTTCGCTAATTTCATAAACAACATCGCCAGACCATTCGCGGAGTTTAAGATTTTGAACCAATGCTCCGCTACGATAAGGTGTTGCTGAAAGACAAAGTTGATATTCCAATTTCTTACATTTCCGGTAAATCTTCAATTTAGAATCAGAAGCATTCTCATGTATTTCATCAACCGCCAAGAACTTCAATTCTTTCAAATACCTTTCCAGCGTCCGTTTCTTCACCACGTCCTTACAACGGTTCGAAAGCGTACTTTGTATTGTTTGAATCATGCCTACCGTCACGCGTTCCGTCACGTCTATCTTCCCCTCCCTTATCTCACCAATGCGCAATTCCCCATAACGCGGTTCGTAGAACGTCCGGAAGTCGTTTATTGCCTGAGAGAAAAGTGTGCGGTTATCCGTAACAAACAAAAAGTTTCCCTCATCGGTAGAAAGGAAAATCCTCATAATCTCAGCCGCAATAAACGTCTTACCACCGCGCGTTGGAACAACAATGATACCGAACCTACGTTCAAAGAACCTCCTAACGGCATGACTTTGATGAATGTACTTTCCCGTCATCCGCTCATCTATCTCAACCCCCTCCGGCAAGGCATATACGTAATCCTCTACTTCATACTCAATGCCGTTTTCTTTTAGGTACGTCTCCAAGGTCTTCAACATACCGATCTGAAACGTACGGTCTTTTGCGTTGAACTTCTTTATGCGGTGAGAATAAGCAAATGGATCTGGATTGAGGAAAGTCAAAGCCCGTGCAACGTGACGAACTCCGTTCTTGTTTGAACCGGCAAAGGAATACGTCATGTTATCAACGCGAAGTATTGAAACCTTAGATTTATTTCCAATGCTCGTCATACATCTTTCGCAATTGAGATTGAGTCATTTCTTCTGGTATGTGTTTCTTAACAAGATACACACCCCTCCGTTTCCCATAAAGTTCCAAAAACCCCGTTCCGGTCAAAAGAACGCGTATTTGATCCACTGAATTACTCGAAATAACCGTATGATACTTCACTGGATCATATACGCCATAACTATTCGCTATAAAAAATCCTTGTTCTTTCAAACTATCAAAGAAATCTTGTCGGTATAACAAAATTCCAACTTGCACTTCGTTTACGCAATCTTTGATCACTTCCCAAATTGATCTTTCCTTTGTTTTTTGCTTCTTTTCCATTTTTTCTTAATTCCTTTGGGGTGAGGAAGTAAAACTAAAGTTTACCCCTATAATCCCCTCATTTGTTAGTAATGATTAAAATAACTTTGGGTATGAGTACTCAGTTGTCAAAAGTTTACCCTATATTCATCCAAGACAGAGCTGAGATTTTTACGTTGGTGAGGTACTGGTGAATACGTTCGCTCTACCGTATGAGTAGTAGTTAACTTTGAAAGATTCGATCTTAATAAGAATGATTTACATGACCGTTATCGCGTTTTAAGTAATCGTGAAAGAAAATCTACGTTTAAGGTTTGAAAGTGCTAATACAAAAGAAAGAGAGATGAAATCAAATGATCTATCCCTCTTTCAAGTCAACATATATAAAAACCAACCCTACGTTAATGCTGTACCGTCTAAATTAGTCCATAACGTACCATCCCAACAAATATACTTTTTCAAAGTAGTATCATAGTATTGGAATCCAGAGTCATCAGCCGACAAGTTAACAGGTCTTAAAGAAGTCGTTCCCTTGTTATTAAAAGCGCTTTGACCATTAGAATTTATCCATTTTGATCCATTCCAAAAAATTGGTATTTGTAAAGAAGCATCAAAGAACTTATACCCAAGGGGAATTTTAGTGTACTTATATTCCGGTCTTTCTAAAGACGTTCCGCTGGTATTTATTTCGGAAGAAAGTTCATAAGGCAAAACAATAGCGTCTGTTAACCAATCTTCTATTGTAGAAATAGCATTTTCAGATAATGTAAAATTACTTCCTGAAATAGCGGTAATAGTCGCTTTTCCGTTATTAATATACTCTGAATTTACAACATCTCCTATACTCCAATTCCAAACGCTGCCGGAACAAACAACAGTATTGCTTCCCTCCGTAAAGGTTGCACCTGTATTGTAGTGAAGTTTTCCACCCTTGAGAACTTTATATATAGTGTTATTAGTTTCCAAAAATATAAAGTCTCCATCAGATAAAACTGCATTTGCGGCTGTTTCTTTGGGAACTAAATAAGGATAATTAGATACCGTAGCAAAAGCATTCGTTCGGAGAATTGCTGGACCTTTTGAATACCCATATTTATAAGTAGTACTAAAAGAATTGCTTATATTTTGATATGAATAATTAACTCCGCTTACGCTAATATCTACAATGTCAACGGGGAAATTTTCATCCACATCGCTATAATTAACATTGAAAATATTATTGTTTATATTTACGTCCTGACAATTTTGAATCTTTGTAATATATTTGCAACCTACGTTACTGGCGGTAGAGGAATTTATTATATTGTTGCTTATGTTAACACTTCGTGTTCTTCCTCCGCTTTGAGTAGAACAAATAATTACCGCATAATCTATACTGCCTGCTGCACCGCCTATTTGATTATTGCTGAAATTTAAACTGAATATATTAGTTATATACTCAGAACCTGTACTGCCGCTGATTATACCAAAAGTAAAGATTGCTGGTGGCACGTTATCAAAATAGTTAGTTATGGCAGAATAATCAGCGCATTCAAAATAATTATTTATTACTGAAAGTCCGCTTATTCCACTAAGCGCAATAGCACCTTTTGTATTACCCTCCAATTCATTCCCTATTATAACACCTCCGAATCCACCTCCGGTAATAGTAGTAGGTTCAGATTCAATGGCTGCTCCAGCTAATTGTTGAAAAACGCAATTTGATATATTTTGTAAAGTAGGCTGATATGTTTCCTGAGAATAGTGTAAACCGCCGCCCTTAGTAGAATTAACGCCAACGCATCTCTCAAAAACATTTAGAAAAATATTGTTATTCACCACGCTATGTAAGTGATAAATACCTTTCTCAAATTTAGCAAATCCACCATATACCTTTACATCTGAACAAGTGCTTCGAATTATTTCGTATAAGAGTATAGCGCTATCAAGTTGGGAATTATTAGTTATATATACGGCAAAATTAGATAAGAAATCATATTGAGAAATAATATTGCTATTTCTATTGATAGACAAAACGGCTGAAGAAGTATCAACCATGTTTGCTATAAATCCGGTATCCGTACCGCTTCCCTCAATAGTTACTCCGCTTGTGTAATGTGCTGTAACGTTTATATCTATTTCTTTGGTTATGTAATACAGACCACTCAATAAAATAGAATGAACATTAGTACTTATCAATGCGGCTTTTACGCTATCAAAAGCACTATTTGAATTGACAAGAGTCTCTGTGGTGCTTATTGATCCAGTGGGGTTGTTCAAAACATCTTTCTTGTAAGACTTTGCTCCAAACCATTCCGGCTTAAGATGACTCACGTTCCACGTTCCTGCTAATTCAAGAGTAGTGCTATCAAAGATTTTTCTTGATTCGGCTTTAATTACGGTATTATTGCCAAATATCTTTCCGTTCTTTATACTTCCTCCTTGAAAATCAAGTGTACATCCCTCTAACATTAGCAAAGCACCACGCTTTAAATCCAAATCTTGAGTTATCTTGAAGATAGTATTAGTTTTGTCGAAGTAATCTTGTTGAGGTGCACTGATATCCGGACCAAACCAATCAGAAGTATCGGTTGCGCTTGTAGAATCTGTTACAACGGCTTTAACTAACCACATATCGCTCAATAACATATTCTTTGTAACAGTTACAAGCGTTCCATCCGTACCATTTAAGGAATACCAAGACAAGTCTTCACCACCCAGACTAAACGTGTACGGCTCAGTTCCTCCTGTAGCCGATAAACTGGCTATGACCGTCCCTGCTGGAACGCTCTTATCAAAGAGGATATTGTATTTATTTACAGAAATTTGTAATGCCATAATTCCTTTTTGTTCTTTATATTATTGCTACTTTATCAACTAACGTACCGTCCGTGTTTCTCCAATTCGTCCCATCGTAGTGAACTTCGTTATTTCTCCAAAGTGCCTTTAGCCCCGGAACGGCATACGTAATGTGTGCTAAATTATCCGTATCATTCAAGATAAGATTATTGATAATGCTACGAATATTATTTATTGGAGCATCAAGACGGTAATTTATTGCATACAACAGAGTATTATTATCATAAATATTTCCTATCGTGGCATTGGTAACGCTCGTTAGACGACAAAGACAAAATTGATTTTCTCCTGTAGAATAACGTGTATTATCCCGAACTACTACGTTTTCGCAATTGTCTAAAAGTATAACGTCATCCGATATGTTATTACCAAAGTAATTATCATAAATCTGAATATTATCTCCTCTATGTAATTCAATACTTTGAATTAAGGAAGTATTCAAACGACAATTCTTGATGACAGCGTTCGTTATGTTTTCTCCTACTTGATTTGGTCCAGTTATGATTCTACGTTTGAAATCGCAATTGTCTATTAAGAAGTTATTCAAGTTTCCATTAAACAGCATCTTCATAAGAACGGAATTGCGGAAAGAAAGCCCGTCTATGTCTCCCTCCAAAACAATATAAGGATTATTGCCGTATATAAAGGAATCTTTTATATCATAACGGAAATTATCAATGTCTACATTCTTACATTTTCCTATGTAGAGGAAAGGATAATTCACCGTTGTATCGTGATTAACTACGTTAATGTTCCGTAATTGCAGTTTTTCGCTTTGGTAAGCAATGATTTGATTCTTCGTGGGGGCTACGTAGCAATCTATCAAAAGCCCGTCTACAATGACGTTAGACGTATTAAAAGCAATATGAAGATCGGTGGAGTAATCTACATCCGTATTCACAGGATTTGAATTCTTTATAATCCGGTTGTTTTTGATGGCTATGTTTGCCGTTGAAGTAGAAAGAGAACCAACGAGAATTCCCTTGACGTTATCTATAAAGAGATTGTTTTCAACCAAGACGTCATAGATTGTTTGATTTTCGTCATGTTCTATATCTACTCCGGCAGACGGTGCTGTACCTTGAATGTTTTCCAACGTACAATTCCGGATTATTACACCTCGGCTTGCTCCTACGGTAATACCTTGCCGGCGGTTATTGCTTGAATAAATTCCGTCAATAGTAATATTCTCCGAATCTGAACCGATAATCACGCCATCTCCAGTACAGTTGCGCGTAGTTATTCCGGATACGTGAACATTTTCACAATCGCGAATATAGAGTCCGTACCCCCATTCGTGAGTAGAATCTGATGGGTTATACGTATGTCCCGATCTATCACCCACTATTGAACCACTTCCGGTAATAGTTACGTTAGATTTACCGTAAAGTCCCATAATGGCATAACGCTCTAAGGAGTTTGGAGTGAGCGTTATTGTGCCGTTCAATATTATGAGTGAGTTAGAGGTAGGCTGAATTAAAGAATCCGTTACAGCACTTGTAAATTGTGTTGTACTATGATCTGAGTTTATAACTACTACGCAAGGGTGGGAATCCTGAGTTAACGCAAACAACGACCTTAAAAGACGAGCGTTTGAGTTTACGTAATCTACAAGATTTTCATCCGTGACGTAATCTACTATCCAAGTACCATCAATGAATGTATTTTTGAATAAATAGTCTGAAGAATCAATAACCGTATTTTTACCGATCAATGAACCTCCAGAAATGCTACCTCCATTGAATCTAAGTACACAACCCTCCGGAACGGTAATGGTATTTTGAATTGTAAAGTCATAACGAATTTCATAGATAGTATTAGTATCCATCATTTCCGTTTGATTCAAAACATTGTCTATTCCAGAAGCTATTCCGCGAAGAATCTTATAACCCTTATCAACGTATTTTGCTGAATTTACAGGTCTATCCGCTATATACAAAGACGTAGATATGCCTGTGTCATCCTTTGTAATATCTTCCGAATCAACAATATTACTTCCTCCCCCACGATAAGGCAGATCATTCCAAGCCGTTTTTCCGTCTCCTAATTTATAAAGCAGAGAGTCCAGCTCATAACCCGGTTCTCCGGATGCAAGCACAGGGTTGTATTGCTCCCACCGCGCTTTGGTATCCCTCCTTAATTGTATCTTATCAGCCATATTCTAATTATTGACAAAATTCTTTAATAAAATTTCTATATACCACATCGCCTATCTGGAGATAACCAGAATCTGATGGATGTACTCCGTTTGTACCAATTTTCTCAGTAACTTCACTATTTCTTGTATTAACGGGTTCTTCACTGTAAGGCATGTTAAATTCGCTATCTACTTGAGATGAGACGTTAACGAATTCTACCCAATTTTTATATTCTTCTTGATTAGCAAAGTCTTGATATGCTTTATTCATATTGAATACGGTATTAACCGTACCATATTGGTCCGTGATACCATTACCAATTGAACCGAAATTAGCCGCAATACCTCCGTTGATAGACGGAATTTGTATACCTAAAATTGTCATTTTAGCATCTGGGAAGTCTCGGTGAAGCGTATCAGCGAATATTTTAACTTGATTAATGAAAGACGTCCAATCATCTTTCCAAGAAACTAAACCGTTCCAAGTTAAGAGTGTATAAACACAATCTATACGTCCATCGCAATATTCATTTGCATATGGAATAAAATCCATTTCATTAGTCTCCGAATTCCAAAGAGGATTTGCGGAATCAAGTTCTGCTGAAGAATAGGTAATAGTAGCATCTCCATTGCCGCTTTTCTTGGTAAGCGTTCCTGATGCCGTTGGAACATTAGAAGCGTCTGAAGTACCTAAAAGTATATTCCCCGTTCCTGAAGTTACATTAACCTCTATAACCGTATATTCAAAATTATTGTTTGTATATACTGCTCCAATACTTATTGAAGTAACGCCGGAAACTTGGAAGCGAAACGCTGGACGTCTTGCTGAAGTATAGTCAGACCAATTCCAACCTCCCTCTCCAAAATATCCCGTTGTACCGTTCTTTTTCTTTCCTACAAAATTTATATTGGTTAATCCTTTTCCTGCCGGAGTTCCGCCCGTTTCAGTCAATCTCCTATGAGCTTCTCTACACCACACTCCATTGTATGTTAAAGAATCTCCAAAACAAGCTATGTTAATTTCAGACGCAGGTGATTTTACCGCATCCCGTATTTTTAAGGTTGTCTTTGCGGTTGATAAAACGTTTTTGTTATTATCGCGTATTGTTAGAGTCCAGTCGTAGTCTCCTATATCGCTTGCTGTAGGAGTAACCTGAAAATAACGGGGATATTTAGCACCCTTATCACAAGTAACAAATAGATCGTAGACATAAGGATTTACGGCAGCTACAATGCCGCGGAAGAATAATTGCAGCGTATCTCCGACTATGGCGCTTAATTCATTAGGTAGAGAAATTTTGATAGCTTCAGACGTTGGAGTGGGTATGTCTAATCTTTGTCCAATATTTTCTACTTGAGCGTCAGTTAATTGAACTTGACTCTCATACATTCCGTACCAAATATTGTTGGAATAATAATTCGTTCCATCTCCCGAAACATTTTCTAACGTTTCTTGATTAATATTTCCATTTGTAGCATATGTAAAAGTTGGATAAGAAGTCCCGTCCGCTGGCATATAAATGTATGGATACCCCGAATACCCAAAACGAGCGCAAAGAGCATCACAAAGCCATTCTATATAAAGAAGTTCTTTTTGACTATTGCTTATTACCGTACCTAAATAAACAATTACTTGTTGATCTTGTCCCGGTTGAATATTTAATCCCGTTTTAGTTGCATCTGCATATATAGTACCGTTCTTATCTTTGCTCTTTATCCTTACTCTAACTTTTGTGATTGGAGCAGTTCCACTACTCTGAGCGCGGATTCTGATACCTACGCAATCAAAATTTTGAGGAGTGCCTAAACTTTGCCCCCAACCAGAATATGGTCCAGTGTTATTCAAAAACCCAGCAGAATCGCTTCCAAACAAAGTTCCTCCGTTTTGAATATTTTCTTCTACTTCGGTAAGTTCGCTTACAATTTCGTTGATTTTGTCAACTTCTTCTTGGTTTATTAATTTACCGTCTTTTGTGATAATCTTGCTTACTTCCCCGTCAATATCTTCTACTTGTGTAGTAAGTTCTGTTATTGAATCATTTACTTCTTTAATGCTATTTTGAATGTCGTTGTATAGACTCCAAATAATACCGTTATGAAAAACTGTAGGAGAAATTCCCAATCCCAGATAGAAAAATAAATTACTCGTCAACGCATCGTCTCTCAAAGCATTGAAATTCACCAATATCATTGACTTAGTATTTCTACCGCTTCCCAATAAAGTATAACTACCGAATTCAGCAATAACTTTAGTAAACGTATCCGCAACGGTCACCGAACTTGAGGTAGATGGTATAACCGTTATATCCTCTTTGTAAAGAGTAGCGGTTTTGGCAGTTTTAGAAACACTTGCTAAAGAATAGGAATACCCCAATTCATAATCAACATCCAAAATAGCGTCTAACAAAAACTTATCGTACCCCCATTCTACAATTTGCGGAGACATTGGCCATTGATCATTATTATCATACGGGAAAGGCTTACGGGCGGTACTGGAAAGTACAGAATCTTCAGAATATTGTCTAATAGGGGCGGTAGACGGTAAACTATCGCTTTGATAAACTCCTATGTTCGCTGTAGTAGTGTAGTTCAATCTCAAGAAAGCAGCAGAAGATGGCGCTGTAACCGTTCCAGGCGAAACAACATTATTTCCGGATAACCAGTTGTAATCCTTATCAAACCAGTTAATTGAAATAGCGTTATATATTGTATATACTTTTCCGGCTTCTATGGCGATGAAACGCGTGAGGTAGTAGTCGCGACTTCCTACCCAACGTCCATCTGAAGTATCAATATATCTTCCCTCAGTACGCGTATCCGGATCATTAGAAATTAAATTGGCGTTTGTGGGTGAATAAAAAGCCTTTTGACGATCGGCTAATACGGAAAATACACGTCCAAATTCACGCATACTTAAGTCTTGGGATATTACCGCGTTCGCGTCATTTCCAAGTTCTTCCAAAATATTACCGTTAAATCCCGATATAGGTAGGTTGTTCCACTCCGTTGACCCATCCCCCATTTTGTAAAGATTGGGACTATCTAAAATCAAACCAATTTCTCCTTGCATCAAAAGGGGATTATTCTTCTCCCAATTTGCCGCCGTATCTCTCCTGAATTGAATTCTACTTGCCATATTTATATATTCGTCTTTTTAGTAACTTCCTGAACTGTTTCCGCAATCAATATTCACTGCTCCGCCGTAAACGCTATCCGCCCTACCTCCGTCCAAAGTACGAGATTCTAAAGCACTTAATTTCGTTTGTAACTGCCAACGGGGGGATTGTCCCTCAACCGATACCCAACTGTATATAGCGTCCTCACTTGGATTGCTTTCGTTATGGACAGATACAATAGAACCATTCTTCAAAGAACGTCCGTCATCACCTATGGGGGCGTTAACGTCAGCTTCCATATCAGCAACGGAATCATACGTTTTTGAAATTCTCAAATCGTAGTAGTAATACCCATTTTCCGATTGCGCTATTACATTAGTCGGAACAGTAGCATACGTCCAATACTCCGTATTCCATACCAAAATAACAATGTATGCTTCTTCCTCCGTTGCAGTAACTGTAATACTTTGTCCGTTTTCATCAACGAAATTAGAAAAAGTAACGGAATTATCCGGCGATACTGCACCAATGTAAGATACACGTGCGTTATCCGGCTGAATGGGGGTAGTATCGGGGGTTGCTATGCCTATTAAACTACTCCCTCCGGTTATCTCAAGACTCTGAATATAATCAAGCATATTCAACGCGAACGCTTGATGATTCTCAGGTTGAATCTCCGTACCCACAGGACGTCCCATAAGGGTATTTATGATCATTTCTCTGGTATCTTCGTATCCTGTCATAATTCTCTATCTTTCTTTTTAGGGTTGTTGATCTACTAAATCATAATTAATCAAAAGCTCAACTTCCTCTACGGTAGGATAGTTGAACTTGTCTTTGTAATTCTTCAAAATTTCTTCGTTGCTTAGGCATTGATCACCTTTCTTGATTCTCCTTTGAAGCCATATTCCTATGCAATCACCCGGTTGCACCTCTTCGGCAATGATAACACTATTATCTGCCTTTGTAAGCAATTTTCCTAAGTACTCAAACCTCGCGCCATCAGACGAGGTATATGAGCACGTTACAGGGGAATCGTAAACTTCTTCGTCTCTTCTTTCAATTCGAAACGTATCTGAGGAAATTCTACGGGACGTCCAAGCGTCGCTTTCTTCAAAGGCTTCTTCTATTGCTTCCCAAGTTCCATCTAAACCTCCCTTTTTAGCAATAGCCGTTACGCCCATAGGATTGAATATAACTTCCTCCTCAGCAATCATAGGGGTTATTACTTTAACATCCACTCCAGCGCGATAGAACGAAGCATCATGAAATTGAACACTAATAGGGGATTGATAGCGGTTAGCGATATGTTCCATCATCATGGTATTTTTATCTACCACAACGGCGGCTACCTTAAATTCCGCTAAATTTCCCTCATCGGTTATAACGGACAGCGTTACGTCCTTTGCTGTTTGTTCAAATTCATTTATAAGAGCAAAGGCAAGCGTTTCTGGTACTTTCTTCTCTAAAGTATAAGATGAGATTAGATCAAAAATCTCATTAATCGCACCATTGGGAACGGGGCTGGAAGAGACGTAACCACCTAAACTTTGATTAACATCATTTTGAGGAGAATCTCCACCGCTTTTTACAAGTGACGTTTGAGCGCCAGTTAAATATAGCATCATAACTTTAAGAATAATTTCTAAGTTCTACAACAGGTTCGTTAATTGTCATTGTAACTTGCGAATCTCCGATCATTTGCCTTTCTCCGTTCTCGTTTGTAAATTCTGCAATAGAGAATTTACCCCAAGCAGTGGAATCATTACCGTTGATCATTCTATAACGGAATCCCAGCGTAATTTCGCCATAAGGAACGGGAATAAGTATTTTGTTTGTTCCGCTTCCTTGAGTTACTGAATGATAATAAGGAAGCGCGGAAATATTTTCTCCAGAATACGTAATCATATACTCCAAAGTAGTATAAGGAGGAACAACAATAAAGGACGTTACATCACCCTCTACTACTTCATCATTAAATTGAGGAATTGAAAGAACCTTATTGGTATTTCCGGAAATGACTACTTTTTTCATATTAGCACGATTTACCAAATACCAACCTTTGAATAACTCGTCCGGAATATCGCCCGTACCCAAGAAATTACAATATCCCTCTTTAATCAAAAAAGTAGTAGCCGAAGCAGATGAACTTAGTCCAAAAGCCGTAATATTGTATGCATGCTCAAACGTTACTTCCAAAAGATTACTTTGGATTCTCTGGATTTGTACTAAACTCACAATTTCATCTTGAGTGACGTTATACCCAGTATTGTAAGATTCAGCGTTGAACATATATCCAGCGCGCAAATCGGTAACTACTAAGCTACCGTTTACAAATTCAGCGGAAGCTAATATGAATTGATCGGAAGTTAACGTTGGCTCATCTTCTTGATAAAGAAGTTGGATGTTGTAATAGTCCATCTCATAGATCAACTTATTACCCTCAGCAGGTTGAAAACCGGGGGTAAACGCGCCTACTACCGAATATTGTACGTTGCTTTCTACGCTGAAAGAACCAGCCAGTACGGCGTTCGTATCACTCGTTACGCTAACTACTTCGTAATCCTCTGTATTAAGCGTAGAATTGAACTTAACCTTTACGGGGAAATTCGGTTGACCTCTTAATACTGAAAGGAAATTAGTACCAACTCCAACAAGACTTCCATCGGATGCTACGGATACCGTTCCATTTTCGTAATTAGTCGAAGCGTACTGAAGAACTAACCAACATTTGTTTCCATTATTTTCAATAGTTATCGTGGAAGCGTTCTTCATCACGATTGCTTGCAATTGCGAATCAAAAGCAATCCCCGGCTGAACGACTACCTGATTGTACAAATAACCGTTCGTGACCTTGTAATAATTATTTTCAGCCGTTTGAACAATTCCAAAAGTCTTTACTAAACTTTTGATTGCCAACTCATAGCCGTCTTTCTTTAGGAATTGAACTAAGCGATTCAATTCGTTAACTTCTAAAAAAAGATTTGAGCTCAATTTTAATTTCGACATATAAAACTTCCTTAATTTATATCAATTTTAGGGTTTTATAGTTGTAATTACAAGGTTACAAAACACTGTAGATCATATATATATATATAATGATAATTATATTTACTCGCAAAACTTAAAACTCGATATTATGGCAAAAGCTGCATGGATTACCCCCAATCCCTCTTCAGGGACGGGTACAGAAAAAGTTTCGGTATCCGCTAAAAATTTTACAGGTAGAGTCGAACGAACTACTACTTTAACAATCACATCTACTAAGGATACATCAAAAAAGGCTACAGTTACTGCTAAGCAAACTGCACTTGCTGAATTCTTGACTTTAAAAACTTCGGCAGGGAATTCTATTCCAGCTACTGCTGCCACTATTATTTATTCCTTTGAAAGTAACTCAAAGTATATTTGTTTGAGAAAGGATTCTGGGTATACCGCTTCTAATGTCGTTATTGTAAATGCCCATCAAGGCGAAACAGGCGAAACAGGCGAAATTATCACAGGAGTTGATAAGGGTTCATTTACGCTCTATACAATTCCAAATGATTGGGGCGCTTCAGGTAAATATGAATTTGAAATAAGTATTAGTGTAAAAGCTAATGAAACAATTAGTCCTATTACAAGAAAGTTTACTTTAGGAGGTGTTTCTGGATCATCTGAGCCTACTACTTTTCCAACTGCTTTGACTGTTAAGACAACTTCCGTTCAGGCTTCTAAGGTTGTTACTTTGACGGTATCTCCTACTTCAATAACAATCCCTGCCGCTGGTACGGCTCAAACTATTACTGTAACTTCTAATGACGCTTGGACAATTTCTTAAGCAAATTCCACTAAAAGAATACGAAAACAAAGTATGTCTTGGTTCACTACAAGCGTAACAAGTGGTACTGGTAACCGCGCGTTTACAGTCTTTACTTCTCATTATTTAGGTAGAATGAAACGTGCGAGTTACTTAAACGTTACCAGTAAAGCGGATCCCAATAAAACGGTTAAAGTAACCGTTAATCAAAATCAATACCCCGAACTCTTGCTTCAACCTTACTACGAGGGTGGAGATAGTTTAACCGTATCTTCTAGAGGTGGTTGGATTCAATTTGAAATCATCACTAATAAGAGGATCATTGGTCTTTACGCTCCTCCGGACGGTTATTGGACCATGGAGCAAGTAGATGAAGCAATGACTTTTCAAGACGTTAACGACCTCAATAAATATTATGTAGCCGTTGAGAATGAATTAAACTATGACGGCTTTTACGATATTGAGGGTGATCCCGGTGCAAGCGGCGGAGTACTTATAACAATCAATATGTACGTTTCCCGTAATCCTACCTCAACCAGAAGATATTGGGTATACTACTTAGATGCAGGTGACGAGCATTTTGATGATTCTTCTCTTATGCTTGATATTACTCAATTAGCTCAAGGAGAATAGATTATAGAACTCAATCGCTAACTTTGATATTAGCCACTTGGTCTAATAGACACCCTTTCTTTTGAGTTCCATCGCACGTTGTATCTTTACAACGTGCGCCTTTATAACCACATTTCTTTTGATTAACAGCAGGTTTTTCGGTATGCAAACGCAATTCACATTCATCCATTAGATCAAAATTGCGTCTTTGAACTTCCTTTAGTCCGCTTTCTGTAATTTCTAAAGTTAAATACGGATAATTACCAGTTTCATCAATTTGGAGATGAAGCGGAGCAATCAGACGTTCCTCATGAGAATGATAAACGTGATTAACAATAAGACGTAATACTTCATCTACGATAGGCGGTGTTGTATTCTTTACTAACAAATCATAATATTGTTGTTCCGTTATTCCTTTTTCTTTGAGACGCTTTCTTAAATCAGTCCATGAAGAATCTTGCGAAATAATTTGTAAAGAGAATCGAGTCAATCGCGTGCGCAAAATATCATCTCCTCTCAAATTTTCTTCCGTAGGATGATATATCTTTTGTAATATCTGTTCGATATATTCATGATACTCTTGGGGATAATTCATTAAATATTTTCGCATATCGCTTTCCGATATACCGAATTTAGTCGCATTTTCACGTAGTTTATAAATCGGAGTCATAGATTGACCACTGTCTGTTATCACTTCCGATAAACGAAATACTTCTTTAATCTTTTCCATAATTTTTACAATTTGTTTTACAATAATAAACTTTGAGTGTTTATGTAATCTCCCAAGGATGAGTCGTTACTATCAAAAGTTTTTGACGAAAAGAATTTTCTCGCGTTAATTCCAAATGAGTCGGTACGGTCTCTATCACTTCACGTCCGCCACCATCGGTGTACGTCCGCCCACCTGCTTTCGTGTCCGAAGTCTGTGTATTAATAAACGTAAAGATATTCGCCATATTGAATGACAATAAATATTTATTGATTATATCCTCTACCTCATCCTGCGATAAAGAATTGTTGTTATTGCGTGCGTAAACGTAGAATATACGAGAACTCTGGATGAAGCCTAAACTCATCGAATTTGACTTGGAATCACCCTTTAGCGGCAATATATTCGTACCTCTAACTAACGGGCGTATTTTATAATCCCAAATATCAATTTTTGACGTTGCATCTTCACCATTAGAACTTAAAAGGATTTTGGGCAAAATATACTTAACAAAGGAGTTATTGAAATACAAATTATTTCCTACTCCCAGATTTGTTTTAACGTTATCTACATTAACCGTAGAATAAGCGTGAATAATTCCTCTTACATAATACCAAACGCCCGGAACGCAATTCAATAAATTGAGATAAAAGAAGCGCTCAGAAATCTCGCTACCGTCCGGTGTTATAAACGAATCGGTGAATTTATTTTTAGAATATCCAAAGCCCTCTACACCGAATTCCAAAGTTGCTGGAAATTCTGCTTCTTGAATCCTAAAGGCAAATGTAATTTCATAATCCATACGAGAATCTACAACGTAGACTTTATCAGATACGTCCGTTGATTCATTAATACGTCCCAATCCTGCCGTACCGTTATTTATCGTAATACCAAGGCATTTTCGATCTTCTACCGTTTCAATTTCCAAAGAAACGTTTCCTTTTTCGCTTGTAACGAAGTCGTCAAGCGTCTGGAAGTCCTTGGTGTTTTCTCGTGTTTTGTTAAGCAATACAGCACCGGACGTTCCGCGCCAAAGGGGTGATGATTCTCCTATACACCATCCTATCTTGTTGAGAGGTATGAGCTCATACAAGAGCTCATCAAAATTTCTACTTCTAAGAAGCTGGACTAATTCACCGTCAATAGGAACAACCGTGCCATCCGGCAAAACTTCTCCCTTTCTTTTGAAAATCATAGCCGTACCGCGTTGACGGATTTGATCGTAGAAGTGTTGAGCTAAATATTGTAATTCTTCCAGCGTAGCCGTTTGCTCATTGAAATAAATCCCATATTGACGTAAATATTCGTAAAGCAAATCATAATCATCACGAAACGTTTCATAACGTTTAAAGAACCGTATGAACAATCCAAAAAACCTCGCTACTGAACTCCAAAGATCGGCAAAATCGCGATCTTCATCCAAACTGGAATTCTTAGCACGCGTTATATACTGAGGTAGGATACCACGATAGTATAGCTTTTTGAAAATATTAGTCTCCAATTGTTTCAATTCCGTAGAATTGGCAATGTCAGCGAAAACACTACTTTCAAGCCTTGGCGCTATGGTTTCATCCGGTATATGATTGCCCTCAAACTTTATATTCATGAAGTCGATCGTCCCCGTATCATCCGTACCGTTGCGATGATATCTGACCTCTATGATGAGCGTTCCATCAGTTTTGTAGTATCCAGCGGTTGCTAAAGAAAGGTTTGTTAATTCCCGCCAATTCGTCCAAAACGTACCGTCCACGCTGATACGATATTCGCGGTCTACGTATCGTGATGAAGTAATGTTTAGAAGTTCATCCTCAAAGGACATAAAACGGATTTTGCCCGTAATTTGGGAAACTACGCGGACAATCAATATATCGCCAATTGCTTCAATCTTATTATTCTTCATACTCTAAATCTCCTTGCGTAGCATTTACGCTATATTTATTAACATCATCCGTTTCTAATGTTAAAGTCAATTCTCCGTTATTGTCTAATACTCCTACGTTTTCCTCGTCTGAAAGAAGTATGAGTTCCCCCTCTACGCCGGATGCAGTATCAACAGTCAGAGGAGACTCCAAAACCATAGAACGGTATATTGTCGGATTCTCCGTTCCATCGTCATTCATAGAAGCGAAACACTCAACCGTAGAATTTATGGTTCCTATTGGACCAACTGCTACTTCGGTAATCGTGCGTGTAGTTGCTTGTTTTATCATATTGTCGTTAATACTGAAGATTGGAATGAATAGTTAATGTCGTTAGGATAGAAGAAGTCACTCAGAACTCCCTCATTATCCTCAATGATATTTCCGTCAAGATCGCGCATTACAAAGCCGCGTATGCGTGGAAGTCTATATTCGGGTACGTTTATATCACTTCTCGGAGAAAAGTGCGTATCGGGCACGTATCGCACTCCATCTACATTTTTCGCAGCATACAGTAGATTTTCCCATTCAACCTTATCCCCGTACTTCCAGAAACGGTAGTCAAACATTTTACCCATCTGAATCTGAATCTCCCTACGAATTTTATCAAGATCATATGATGGATCAAGATCAATTCTAAATTCTATATCAACCGGCAACCAATTGACGTTATTCAATTTCAAAGAGAATCCCGTAGTAGTACTCAAAAGTTCTGATAAGGTTAGGAATTCTTCACTTTTAGATAGAATCTTATTGAATTCATCCTCCGTAAAGTCTTGACCGTTTACCGATACAACAATCAAATTAAATCTTCCATCCTCATCCATTCCTCCTTTATAAAGTTTCAAAACATTAGGATTGATCTTCATAAAGACTTGTTCAAGATAGGACATTGTGTTTCTTGCTAACTGATTAACGCTTTCTTTGATTCTGATACGGAATAGCTCATCACTTTCTTCGTCTCTACCTCCCGTTGCGCGGTATTCATTCGTACAAGCAATATGTCCGTCCGGTATCGGAGAAATACGATTAATGGACAATGGATCAACGTTCGTGGAAGCTCCCTCAGAATTGCTTTTTATCTTAGCATAAGCAAAGCCGTTTATATCCAAAATTACGTCTGATTCTAAAGAAAAACTAACACCGCTGGAACTGGTAAGCGTTGTTATATTAGCAAAATATGTCGTTCCCTCGTCACCAACCAAGCGAATATAAGTAGAACTACCTTGAGCGCCAAAACGCGGTGAAACTCCTCGAACGGCAGCAAGTTCATCAAGATATTTCCCATACGCTGTGTCAGGAAATATATGTCCCTCAACAATGGATTGATTCACTAAACACTTCTGACCTACTTTAGCGCAACCGAACGCAAAGCCATTAAGAACGGATTCTTGAGAAATATCATTCACCTTATCCGTCTTATTAAGAAATATTTCCAAGAATATTTGCTTGAGTTCCGATATAGGGATTATCTTAGTTATCATACTACTATTTTTCTTTCTGTTTTATAATCATACTTAGTTTTAATCTCGCAATATATCTGCATAGTTCCCTCTCTGAAATCAAACTTAGTAACTTCTACGTACTGAAATAAATCATCTTGTAAAAAAGTTTCTTGAAGATTCTTGACTAATTCGGCATAAGAGAAGTTCTTAGCATTAACTCCAATCATGAGAGATGAATTTTGTCCAAAAAGCATATTTTCCGGTACATCGCCCCGAATAAGAGACATGAGAATATCGCATTTTTGTTCTACGTTCTCTTGGTACTCTTTTACGTCTAAATCATTATCAACAAAGGTTATTTTACGGTTTATATCCTTGCCGTAAATTCTTGTTCCGATAGGTTGATCAAGAATCGTATTTACCGTTATATCAACCGTATTATTGATAAATACATTGATAGGGGTGAGGGTGTTTATTTCCCAATCAATCTCGTTGAGATCATTACCCAACATAAGGTCTACCCAATTTGTATTATCTTGATTTAAATGCTTAACTGAATTAGCAACGTCCTCCATTGTCCGAAAACCTCCTACCGTAGTAGCGACTTGAATAACGGGTTGATATCCTCGTTTGGTTAAGGAAGTACGGCGGAACTTTGGTAACTTATTTATTTTATCAATCGTATCCTCTAACGTACTGATATAGTCCATGAGCTCCCAAAAACCACATTTATCGAACTTATTAGCAAAGTTCTTAAATTGCGCCATGACGTTCCCTACTTCGTTGGTTAAGTATTTCAAATCAAGAAGATGAGAATTGTCAATAGTAGTCGTTTCCCCAGAAAAATAGCTATTTATTTCTGGATAAGAATTGAGCATGAAATCCCGGTATTTTGTTAAAAACTCTACCAATGGATATTTCGTTACTTCCTGAAATTCTATTACAATATCTTCCATCTCCTACAAATTTAATGATCTCGTCACACCGTTCAATATATTGCCCAAACTATCGGCTATTGACCCAGATGCAACTTGAGTTATTGTTTGGGAGGTTACTCCGTATTCCTTTCCGCGTTGTAAAACAGACTGAGGTGCAACGGCTCTCATTTCCAAAGAATAAAACCAAAGCATATTATTTTCTATACTCTGACTATATGAATCTTGAAGTATTTCAACAACGTAATTAGTATTCAAGGAATAATTACTGAAAAGAAGAATATGCGGTTGTTGCTCATCGTCTAACTGATATGCCATCTCAATCATTTTTTGCAACATCTTCGTCATACCGTATCCCGTCTTGATTAGTATCTCTTGATCTGCTACACGAGCAAATTGACCATTAAAGAAAGGTACGCTTTTATCATCCTTTTCTTGCACTTCTTTCGAACCTATCAAAAATCTCAGCTTTCTTCCGAACGTTCCTTGTATACTAATATCACGCGGTACAAACGTACTATTAAAAAGGGTTGTTATACCACTTTGAGTTTTTGTAACGCTTGCTATTTGGGTACGGCTCTCCAAGTAATTATTGGGCATAGTTGTAAAGGACAAGAAGCCTTTTGTGTTTCCTGCACTATCGAGAAGCTCCAGAGAACAAAGATAATACTCAAAGTTATCTGGTGCCATAGCATGCAATCCGGCTAAACCGACAGAAGCTAAAAGTGATCTTGCGCTCTCCCTAACCGCATTGACCGTATTACCTAATATAGCCATATATTTTATACCTTATTTTATGACTTAATAATTGTTATGAGATGGTACCAATGCCCGGCGCAACAGTAGCTCCTGTACCTGCCGGAAATGCAACTTGCACGGAAACTCCCGGTGGCGTTGTAACGGTAGCCGTCTTTATCCAAGCGTCTACGCCATCGGCTATCGCTTTAGCCAGATTATCAGCAAATCTTTGTTTAACCTGATCTGAATTGGAATTCTCATCTATAGCTTCATCTAAAGCCGCTTTTATCTTAGTTTTTAACGTCTGTTCCAAGACTTGTGTAGCTAATGGCATATTATAGTTCTCCTTTACTCTAAATTAGATTTTTTACTTTTAATAGTCTCCAATTGAGATTGAATCTTAATGAAATCAGCAATATTTACCGGAACGGAGGAAGTTCCAACGGGGGTTATAACGGTTAATTTTTGTATTGCCGTTAGTAGATCATTTAGAATATTTTTAAGCGTATCTCCTAACACCATCGGTTCTTTGCCGCTATTGTGGTTTATTTTCTTGCTAATCAATTCTATCAATCCGTCCGTACACTTTATCTCATTTTCAAATTCGTCTTTGTATTCAAAGCCTACGCCATTCTTATAAGATACAGTGGTTAATTCCTTGTCTTCATCATCACGAATAGTCAACGCTACGTTCTTCTCCGTTATTACGCTGAATCCCTCTCCTAATGTATATTTCAACTGACCTTTCGTCTTGCCCTCTTCCTCTACGTTAAGTTCAAGCGTGTTATTACTCAATACACTTACTTTGTTAACCCCAACGAGATTTACTTCATTGTCGGAAGTTAAATTGAATTTAGAATCTTGATTTTTGCTACTGAGTTTTACGTCTATTTCAGCCGGATTATTTTCATCACCGACTATATTGATTTGGAAATTAGCCTTTGGACCATCTACAAAAAGTTCCACGCTGGCGGTATCACTATTCTTCGTAACTCTCCATTGATTTTCTCCCAAAGCATAATAGTCTCCCTCTTTTCTCAACCATCCGGTTATAAGAGGCAAATGAGAGATACCGTCACGAACCCAAATTACTGGAGTACCGCGATTCTCTTCAGTCGGAAAGATAAGATTTTCTAAAACGTTTTGCGGGCATTTTACGTTATTGTAAAAACCATATCCCTCACCACCGTTAATAGATACCGTTTGAGTTCGGTAGCAGTCCTCTATATATTTTTCACGGTCAACTTCATCGGGAACGACTAACCAGCCTACTCCACCTGATCCTACACCCGTATCTACTTTTATAATTCCTATACTTTCCATACCTTATCTTCTGTTTATAACTCCCCAAAATAACTGTTGTTTAGTCATAAAGAAACCGAATACCGCGACATCTACTTTCCATTTGGCAAGTTCCTTTTTCCAGTTCCTTGAGGTTATCTTCGATATATCTAAGTTTCCAAAATCTATTAAATTGAAATAACTCATGATTTTGCCGTCTACCTTGACACCCTCTATGAATTGAGGATATATGCCACGAGAAACTTGAAGCGTTGTAGTTCGAACGACTTGGGTGCCGGCAACGGAATAATCATTCTGGACGGTATCAACGTAAAATATCTCACCAGATGTATGCTGAATTAACGTACCGCGTTTAATTCTCCTATCACCCATTAAGGTTATTGTACCTCTACGGGTGAATGCGTTGTAAGCGTTGCTTTCAATTAGATATTTGAAATCTTTTACAGCATTTCTCAAAATCCTATTTCCGTTCTCTTCGTTCTTTTGTTTATCATTATTCCAACGACCAGAATCAATGTAATTGAAATAATTAGATTCTACTGATAATGGGCGACTACCCCAAACGGCTGCGAATTCTGGAAAGAATACCGCCGGAACAAATTGTTGAGTTTCCGGAACGCCCATAACATCACCGTATGGTATATAGCGATACCAAGAATATATTTCTTCATTGTTCCAAGACAAATTGCTACTTATGATGTCATCTCCAGAAAGGATTATTCTTGCATTCTCAATAAGACGCATTAAGTTTTCTTTGTCAAATGGAGGTCTACGAACTATCCAATAATATTGACTTCCAAAAGTATCTCCTATTAACTCTACCATTGGGCGTTGGCAAATCTTATTAAAGAAATTCATAAGACTTCCCGTTTGAGTAGAAATACCGGAATCACAAATTTGTTTACCGTCTACTGAACCGTCTATCAAAAGTTTCGTAATTTGCCATATTCCCGGTGCAAGTCGCTCTTTGGCTTCCGTTGGTATAGTTTTCTTTTTCTGGCTTTTATACTCCGTTTGATCTGGTATGGTAATGTCTTTATCCGGCGAATAGGAATATTTAGCAATAGACCTCAAATCAGTATCATTAAAGTCTGTAAAATCATCATAGCCGGCATAGAAATACTTTGAATGTTTTACGTCCCATAACCATTCTTTAGCTAAGAAAAGATATTTTGGATCGACTTGAACTCCACCATTTTTTCTTATCTCTAAATGCAAGTGTGGTCCGGTTGAGTGTCCGGCTTTCGCGCCGTCTATTTTAACGTCTCCACCGCTTGTTGCTAAAACGTCTCCCTCTCTTACTTGAACGCCAAAAGATATACCCGGTTCTACGGAGTGAAGATGGGCAAAATATATATCGAAATATAGATCAACAGAAACTTGATAACGAAGAACTACGTACAATCCAAAACCTAAGGGTTGAATAGAATTTGCCGTTGAGACTATTACGCCATCATACGGGGCTTTCAAAACTGTTCCGGTAGGGATTCCTACGTCAACACCATAATGTTTTCCAATCTTCCCGTTAAGATTACGCCAACCAAAATCAGAAGTAATATTTAACCTCTGCTGTCCGGCAATAAATCCTTTCATGAAAGTCTTTATCTTTGTCATTTGTCAGTCTCCTTTTTAACAGGTTGTAATTGTAGATAAGTTGTTCTTTCATCTCCCCAAGAATCAAAAACATATCCCGGAACAACTTCAATGTTAGAGAGTTGAGAAATAACTCCCTTTAATATGAAACTCAAATCCATATTAGTTTTGTTAGCAAAAACGTTTATTTCTCCGCTTGGTAATCTAAGACGGTTTATAGGATCATTATAGTAACCTCCTACTTTATCCGCGTCCCGAATATCTCCTTGCGCGCCATAGCTTTGTTCATTAGCAAAAACTTGACTTGGATCTGAACAAGTAGATGTGTTGAAAAAGAAACTTCCGTCATCTAAGAAAAGTTTCATTAAGTCTCTTCCTACAACCTCTACATATCCGTTTGAAGCCGGACTATCAGCGACAATTCGTACTTCGTCTACCAAACCTATCATATCGTAAACCTGATTAGAGAGTATGGTTTTGATATCTATGGAGTCTTTGTTCTTCTTTGATTCTTCTCTTTCCGTTTCCATTTCTAACTTTTCAAAAGAAATGAACAAAAGATCATTAGAACTAATTAGCCAATTGAAATAATTAGATTCTAATATTCCAAAAGAATTTTTAGAATAGTACTCGTTATCGTAGCGATAAGTATGTTGATTAGTTCTTCCCGAACCAACGGTTGCCTTTTCCCGATAACCTATTGTTTCATTCGTTTGAGAGTTCTTTATTCTGGTAAGAATGCTATCAGCGTTGATAAGAGGTAGACGTATTGAAAAACTTCCTCCGTTGACGTTTACTACAGTGGAAAGAGAAATAATGTATTTTGAAATATCTACAAACTCGCTTATCTCTTTTTCCAATTGAGTTTTATTTCCTTTCTTGTCTACACCGAAATAGTACATAGACTTAAACCATCCAAAAACTTGGACTTTGGGATTTAACTTTTCGGAAGCCGAAATTTGATAACCCTCATCTTGTAAAATACGGGAAATTTCCTCAGAAGCAAAAGCATAAAAATCTCGTTCTTCGCGCTGCCAATTGGTCTGACTAATGGCCAATTCCTCTGTTACTCTTGTAGCCTGTATACGTAAATTACACGGACAAGGCAATAAAGAATCTACCGTTAGATCGTCCGCTGATTTTGGCCATTTACCTTTATTAGCTTCTTGGTATTTCTTTTTATCAGCATCCGTATATTGACTCCAAATTAATTCTTTGTTTATGTCAAAAAATTCTTCCGGCTTAATGCCGTAGATATATTCCCTTTCCATAAAATCCTTTATTGTTTTTATGGATGGGTATCTATGCAAAAGCAGAATGTACTTATTGTTGTCTTTTTCCATTATCTTTTACCCGGAATTGAATTGGGACTTGCGCCATTACCGTATATGATCTTAACTCCCGTTGTCGTCAAAATATTTTTTATATCCGTTAAGCCTTTAGTGAGAGAACTTGAAAGTTCAGCTGCTTGCCCTATCCAAGTCTCCTTATTGAGATTACCCTTATAGTCAATTTCGTCTTGGTTTACAACTCTTCTTCCGTTCTTTAAAAGGTTTCCGGCTTGTCCGGAAGTAATAGCTTGTATTTCCTTATCCAAACGGTCTGGAGCAATGTTAGGGAATAATGATTTGAAAACAAAATATCCCATAGTGGTATTCGTTCCTCCGTACATTTGTTCTACGCGTTGAATTACAGCTTGTAAGATTTTACCCTCATTCGCTGGATCTCTCAACTCACGATCGATCAAATCCATTCTACCCTCCGTTTCGGGGAAAAGATCAGATACTGTTCCGTAGATCAATGCTTTCATACGGTCATTCATAGGGTTTTGTATTGCGTCTTGAAAACTTGCAATATCTGTACCTAAACGAGCATCTTGCTGAACTCCGGTTGCTGAAAATGCCGCTAACGTATTATTTGCCCAATTGTAATTAGGGTTATCAGTCCGATTCATATAAGAAGCCATGATTTGTTGTTGAATATCAAACTTCTCTTGTACTCTACTGAAATCTCCCAAAGAAACTCCAGAACCCTCAATGGCTGAAAGAACCGTAACCAATTTACTTATTGCGTCCGTTACATTTTCCCCGTAGCGATCGTATTGAGCACCGCGCGCTAAAGCGCCATTGTCCAATGCTAAATTTCTTTCCAAAGCAACTCCTGATAAAGTTTCCTTATACCAATCATCCGTTGTACCTCTTGCGCGAATTCTCCGAACGGCTTCACTATAAAAGTCATCCATATTCATACGCAAGTCTCCCGGTCTTAGTCCATTTATAGAAGCACTTCCGATATTTTGAGCTAAAAATCCCATGCCCCTTTCTCCGCCATATCCTCCAGCGGTAGAACGGAACGCAGCTAATTGACCTAAATTATCATAGTTTTCCGATATATGTTGGTATCCTTGTGCTGCGGCGGCTGCTATTCCCACCCAAGGCATAAATCGGGCTGCGGCTTGTAAGCCCATACCGCCTAATCCAGCAAACATTCCTCCTGCACCCAAAACCATACTTCCAAGATTACCCGAACTTGCTCCACTGAGAAAGTTTTGTATTCCGATCGTACCTTGAAGTAGAGTGTCTCCCACTCTCATTCCTCCGCCTGATCCTTGATTACCGTTACCGCTGGAAAAAATACGCTTTAGTTGATCATCAATTTGTTGAATACTTCTTTGAGATTCCATAGCGCCTGCTTCCGTAGGAGAGTTATCACGAGCATTTACCAATCTTCGCCGTTCTTCCCGAAGTTGATTTATATAAGAGTTCGGATCACTTCCGGTAGCAGATTCTTTGTCCATTCGCTTCGCTTCCTCTGTTAAGGCTTTTAAAGCGTCTGTAAGTTCTCTTTCTACAGATTCCCTTTCTTGAGATTCTTGTTTATCAAGTTCTTCAAATTCTGGATCGAAACGCGAACCTACCTCACGATAACGGCGTTCACGTTCCGTATTAATTTGTTGATCTAATATGGAACGGTAAAGAGGATCATTTGCTCTTGGTCCAAGATTGTTTAAGCCCTCCGAACGTCTTTGGTCAAGGTCTTTATCTATCTTCTCATATTCCGTTTGAAGACGGCTTTGTAAATCACTTCTACGCTCATCGTACCTATTAGTAATTTCACGGTTAGCGGCTTCGCGTTGAGACGCTGTTACATCATCCAAAAGGCTACGATAAGATGGGGGATTTGAGCTACCCATAGTACGCTGGCTTTGAATTTCTTGACGTATTTCTTCCAAAAGTCTATCACTTGGAGGCAACACTGGCGGTCGTGTAAAATCCATTTCGCGCCCTAAATCCCTCACAGGTTGATCGGGAGAATTTGAAACGTTGTCCAATTCATCCCTTAATCCTTGAGCATTTCCGCGAATATTAACCGTTACATCCATATTAAAATCTTATTTATCAAATTCCTCTAAATTCAAATTTTCAAAATCTTCATCAATTTCTTTTTGAGACATCTTAACCGTTTCCTTTTCTCCTAAAAGATCATCTATGTAGCTCTCCATTTCATTTTCTTCCGGCGAACGTAGAGTTTTATTCCAAAACAACGTTTCTTGATATTCAATGGCCATGTCTATAAAATTCATAGACCTATGAGCTGGGGAACCAAAAGGTACATTGTATTTTTTCCTCCACCATAGGTCTATCAAGAATTTTGACCAGTCAAAGATGAAATTATCAATCCTCTCCGTCAACGGTATCACTTTTCTGATCATTTCCATGACTTTCTCCTACCGTGTATAGATTTTCCAATAAAGAATTATACCAAGGCTGTACGTGCTCCTTATATGCGTCTACAACAATCTTCATTCTCTCTGGAGAGAGTTCGGTCAAATTCTTAACTTGCATCATTCTACGGATACGTGGACAAAGAACTTCAAAAAAAGCTAACGCATCAACCATATCTAAGGCATAAAACGCGCTACGAACTCCGGAAGCCGCCATTGCTCCATATTTATTTCCGGTTAAGGATTGCTTGAGAGATTCAAGATCAATCATTTGACCAACATTAGGAAATGTTACTGTAACTTTCTCACCCAAAAAAGTAAAGGTTTTCTTTCTTTCAATAGTTTCCATTTTTTATACGATTTTATATAAACAAAAAGAGTTACACCGCATATATTTGTAGTGTAACTCTTTATAATTGATCAGCAAATTGGTTATGCTATATCATTGTAAAGAATCGGATTGGTATATTCAAATTCCGTATCCCGTCCTGATATCTGCCCCTCTTGGACATCAAAGCCCTCACGGGTAGCAAATGCACCGGAAACTTTTGCGAAAGTTTCATACTTAGTACTTACAAGTCCGGTCTCCAAATCTATCTCTCCATCTTTTACTTTTCGTAGAATAGCAATTTCCAAACCATCTTCCTGCATCAGAATAGCGTTTGCCCATTCCTCAATAGTACCAGCGTTTCGGAACGTTCCTAACTTCATTTTGTTAGCCAAAAGATTGAAGTTGATAGAATAAGAAGAACAAGTCAAACTTCCTGTCCATTCCAAAGCAGGCAATTCTTCCGGATTCAATCTACCCAAACCTGATACCCGTCCACGGCGAATATTTTCGGTAATACGAACGTTTTTCATTTTACCAACCGTAACGCTGTTTATCTGAATAACCGCTAAAGGTGCGGTGAATACTCTTTCATTACTCATCGTCAAAAATATTTATGTTATACCGTTGTGTAAAAATCTAACATATTGCCGACAAAGAAAGTTTTGTTGACTGGAACGTTAGGAGTAAAATCATACGTGATAAAGTAGTCGCTATTTTTAGCACTAACTTTAACATTTTTCCAAGAGACAATCAAATTATCATTACCCGGATAAGCTACAAGACTTTGAAGCTTAGTTTCCGTGAAATTTTTAACAGATTGAGGACTTGACTGAGCTACGGTATTACCCGTAAAACGTGCTTGACCATCAATGATGAGTTCTTTGTTTAATTGAGCTTTAATCAACTCAATGGAAAGTTCCAAACTTTGTCCATCATCAGCAATAGTCTTTTTGTTATCCTGTAAAGTCGTTACACCTTGATTAACTACCCAATAACCGCCTACGTTACGTACATGCATGATACCTGCTTGTAACGCTTCCACGCGTTCGTCTTTCTTAAGATCGTAAACGAAACTTTGATATCCAACGCGTTTAAAGGTCAAAGGAGTCTGAGCTGCCATACCAGCATTTAATCCTACGATAGCCGCAGTAAGATAGATTGGATCTAATTGCTTAGTACCATTTTGATCTTTGCGCGCTACTTCCGGTGCTCCATGAACGCAAACTACTTGTCCGCTATTGAAATACTTAGCAATACTTTCTGAACTGTTAGTATCTCCAAACAAATCAACGTCTGAACCTCCGCCCGGTACGAACATAAATTCAGTGTACTTTGCGTCTTGTTTCAAGAACGTAAATAACTTACCGTTAGTTGCTGCATCAACACCTGCTCCGGCTTCTGCATTTTTATTAGTGCAAAGGAAGAATGTAACGTCCAATTCTGAAATTGCCTCAAGTACATCAGCGTACTCCGTATCTTTCAAAAATTCAGTCGTTCCTCCTGAAGCGAGAACTTGATCTACAACGGTTAATTCCGTTGAACCCTCTCCGGTCATTGTAACCAAGAAGTTAGCAAGAACTTGTTTGTTGGTACTTGCCCAATCAAATAAATCTTGTAGAGTATCGCTTGCAGGACTTTCAGCAATTAGGTTAGGCATAGCAGCCGCCAAAGTCTTAGAACCATAAGGTTCTCCAGCGGCATCTACTCCCATGAACGAACCTTTATAAAGTTGAAGAATGTATTTGCTCCCCGTAGTAGCAATGACTTTTGCTCCATAACCTACTTTCAAAACTCCATCTACCGCTACGCCATTACTTGCAATACCCTCGTTTTTGCATTTAAAATCAAGGGTGTTACCCTCTGAGATTTTAACCGAAAGCGTTGCGCAAGTAGTAGTCGCTGCTCGTGTATAGTAAAGTTTTGGCGTTCCTGCTACACCATCAACTGGCGTAAAAATCTTTTCAGCAAGGTTTCCTACATAACCACCGCCCATGAATTCAAGAAAGTCCTCGTAATTGGTAAATCCATAAACTGACTTTAATCCTTGATTAAGTTCGCCATGGACTCCGGAACCACCTGCAAATTCATATGAACCGTCTATGCTTAACCCAGTATCAATAATCATTACGTTTCCAAACGTAGCGACATTTACAACTGAGGTAGGATTGTAGACCGTTGCTGCATAAGAACCCGGCTCAACGTAGTTCTTACCGTGAAAATTAACAACTGTTGCCATAATCTTTAGTTTATATTTTTCTTTATTATTCAATATCTTATACCTGTTATCCTCTCGGTTTAACAGGTATGCAACGAGTTTTATCAAATGGATCGCAAATACGCATTTGATACCAAAATCCTTTCATTACCTCGTCTTTCAAAAGTTTTGAAACTGTCAATTCATACTTAAACGAAATATTGAGAGATTTATGAAAGACTGGTATGGGTTCTATGTCTTGCTGAACGGCAATATCTTGTCCTGATAAAACGGGAATTCTTAAGCCCATAAGTTCCAAATGCTCTTGTACCATTAGTAGCATACTTTTGAGAACGTTATACACGATATTCACTTCAGAAGAATTATACCCTGTAATGAGAACTTGGTACGTAGTATCATACATCGTTGTAAACTGTTGTTGAATACTTTCCGTAGCTCCCGAAGAAGTAGAGGTTATTTGATCAAGGTATCCCTCGTTTCCTCCTATATCGGACATTGCATTCTCTCCCGGAAGAAGAATTGCTAAAGAAAGTTGTTTTGCCGTCTCAAGATTATATCCAAACGTTACGTTTAAATTATCTGGAGTGAGAAATACTTTCTTTGCTTGTTTGAAGAAATAGTAAAGATTCATCTTCAAGGGTTTCCCCTCTTCATCTGCTCCTAAAAGTTTATATAAAATCGTATCTTCATCCGCAGAAGCGGTTTCAAGATCATCTCTTAAAAGTTTGACGATCGAATCCAACGTGTTATACAAAATAACTTCTGGTAATAATATAGCGCTCATAATATTGCTTCTAAATAATCCATTACTTCATTCTCTACGATCGTGTTTATATCAGTATTTCGCACTGCTTCTTCCGCAAGGCGATAGGCTTTCAAACCTTTATTGATCCAGCTCAATGGGTCTGAGTTAGCGCTCGCCCTACGGAATGTGAAGTAAGTGTTTTGGGAGGTCTTACCGTATTGTGCTGTGCGCTTGGTAAGTCCCTCATATATAGAGTTTTTGTGTTCGTATTCAGCGTAATAAGAAGAAGTGGGAGTTGCTTCTATTGCAGCACGCGAACGCGGTACGTCATAAGGACTTGGTATTTCACCACGAGTCAAAGGTATTCCCGAACCACGTTTTCTCATAATCTTGTAAATCTCCGCAGGCATAACATTTGCGAAGCCTGCTTGACCTAACGTTCCCGGCGTTCCCATACGGAATGGAATAGTTAAATACCAATCCCCTCCTTTATGCAGCATACCTCCCTTTCGATTGTATACTGGGATAGTTCTTTTTGCTTTTGGGGAATTCTTAAACCCCGTTTTCATATCGAACGGACTCGCACCCTGTTCGATCATATTAGGTAAAGTGCCCGTTAATAGTATTTGTTTCTCGAATTTGCCCTTATCTACTTGAATGAGGTTACGTAGGTATTCCTCAGCCGTAGAATTTAATCTCTGCTTTGCTAATGCCTCCCAGTTAGCGTAAATAGCAGCCGTTACAGCATTAACGCAAGTTTCGGTTAAGAAGTCTATTTGATTAGCTGCTAAACCGAATTGATTACGCAATCCTGAAAGGTCTATTACAATGGGATTCATTTTACAGAATTTTCAAATATTTCTGCATCAAAATTTTGAGCGTTGAAAATATAATGAGCTTTACGGGCTACTATGTTTATAGGCATCTGGGTGAGTCGTTCATTTGAATATGAACAATTCCTCTCCCTAACTTTCATCAATTCCCGATTTACGTCAACAACATGATAAACCGGATAATGGGAATATCTTATTGAAACCGTTACAATCGGTTTTTCCATAGGAGGAACTACGATTTTATCAATCAAACTCTTATCAAACGTTATCTTATTACCGCTAACTGTGTAAAGATTTTCTGGTATAGCGTACAAGGGTTCATCGTCAGAGATAAAGAGATAAATTGATTTAACCTCCAAAGGCTCATATACCGGATAAGCAACCAGTGCATCACGGAAAATTATAGGGCGAAGAATTTCTGAAAACCACTCTTCCAAATCCGTCAATATAATTCTATCCATGAATCCTAATTTATCCGAACCTCTTGTAGTTATAGAAGCCGTACCCTTGTTTACCTCTCCCCAATCTTGGTATCTTTTCTTGCTATCCATATGCTGGGCGATAACTACCGTTTCGCGGCGATCTACGAAAAACCAACCACGCCCCAAGCAATTTTTACAAGTAGATAAAGCCTGCCCTGTAGTTTTATCGCAGCAAGGACAACGCATCGCCCGATCTATCAGAGCATCATAACCCTGAGAAGATATAAGTTGATCAAAAACATTTACTCTCCAATATGCTGCAGTAGGTGCTGGCGTTGGAGCATTTTTTGAAATGATCGGTTTTTGTAATATACTTTCTCTTTTTGGCATAATCTTATCTCTTAAAGAACATCAAACGCGATACCGCGATAACGAGATGTGAGCGTAGGCAGTTCTTGATTCATTTGATTTGTATAAAGGTCTATTCTACCAGCAAACAATCCACCTCTTGCTGAACGTGCTAAAGGAGTCGTTTGAGTTACACCGTCCAAAGATATATTTATGCTCGTCATTCCGGCACCATAAATTACATCTCCTACTATCGCCAAGACGTTTAAGGCTGCTAATTTTCCTACAAAGTCCATTAAATCAGCCGGAATCTTACACCATCCGGTAATATACCGTGTACGCCAATAGTTAGGTATGTAAGTTTGACCGAACCATCCAAGATGAGGAGATATGCCGTTATAAATCAATGAATTATTAGTCATCGTTGCTCCCTCCCGACTTCCAGTATTGGGTATAAGGTATATATTCCGATATACAGCAACGGATTCAATTTTCTTAATAGACAACCACTCACGTGGATAAGTAATCTGGCATACATCGTTTATCCAACCGTCAAGATTATCTATGTAATCAATAGGGTACATAGTTCTGATATAGCCCCAAGACATGAATTCTTGACGGATATAATCGCGGTTTTCTTCTATGACTTGTTTAGTTAGCTTAATACTGAAAAGATTCTCTACCTTTGTTTGAGCAGAGGAAAGAGCATTTTTGATACTCTGAGATGAGATTTTGCGTCCGTCCGTAGTACACATTGGAATACCAAACAAATAAAGTTCGGATAACTCCGTAGGACTAAGCGCAAAACCCTCGTTTTTATTGTATAATATTTTCAATCTTAAAGCAGCCATATCAGAACTATGTTAATTTCTTATTCTTCTTCGTCACCCTCTTCAGTTGCTTCATCATACTTCTGAAGTAGATAAGCAGCCAAAAGTTTTTTGCTTGAGATCTTTTCCCATTCTTCTACCGGAAATTCACCCTCCGTAGCCATAGCCTTTAATTCAGCCATAGACATAGTTTTGAGTTTTGCTTCCAATTCTTCTCTTTCGTTTGCTCCCTCATCATCATCTTCGGTTTCTCCCTCTTCAGTTGCTTCATCGACAGCATTCTTAACTTTAGAAGCATAATTCCAATCATTCGTACCTGTTACCAATGCTATTGCACATTTAGGCGATACATCTGTAACCCCGTTAGCGTCAATTGAAATTTCACCATCTATCGGCACGATAAGTTTCATTGATGAAATCTTCGGGTTTTTTGCTTTAATCTTCATATTGTTTTACGATTTTACGAAAAAAGGGATGGACCATGAAGCCCAGCCCTTTTATTCAGTTTGACAATTTTTTATTTGGTTTATTTAATCTCCTTACCAATATTGATAAAGCGTACCATCTTCTTCGGCGCGTACAAGAACGGTGTACCATAGAGCAACACCATAAAGCGGAATGCCGGAGAAAGAACAGCCAAATCCATCTTCATAAGCGGTGCTAATTGAGAGAACTCAACAACCTCGTTATCGAACTGGAACAATGCTGATTGGTCAGTATCCGGTAACCAACGGTTCATATCGCGGATTAAGCCTGCTGCACCGCCATCGAATCCTCTCTGAAGATCATCCAAAGTAACGTCAAAGATAGGATAGAACATGCCTGTAGCAGTACCACCAACTTTACTACGATAAATGCGGTAAGAAGTAGCCTTATTAACGCCACCACCGTCTGTGAATTTCAAATCAATTGCACATCCGGCTACAGCGGCGGCTGCAGTAGCGTAAACTGACAATTCAGATTCTCCGAAACGGTTAATAGCAGTAACAGCGTACATTACGTTGCCAGCATCTTCAGTAGCCCATTTACTTCCAGCTACACCAGTAACTACAGCGGCAGGGGTAGTAGTATTCCAAACAGGTTTGTTAGGCGCTTTCTGAGAAGTAGCAGGAGTAGTAGAATTTTTAGCAGGCATACGGCGGAAGAAGATATCATGATTCAAGCCGATACGACCAAACTGGCTATCGAACGCCTGAACTTTCTGACCCATAATACCATCGCTCAATGACGGAGTATTAGGTACGATAAATTTATTGCCGTAGAAGTTCTTAACGAAGTTAGAAAGAACTGTTGGAGGGCCATAGATTTGAGTACCAAGTCCGTAGTTTTCTACGATATAGTTAGCACCGTCCTCAATAGCACTTTCAGTCAATGCAGAACCGCGCAAGTCAATTACAACTTCGCTATCCATATAATCAGCGTAAGAAGCCCAAGCATCAGAACGCATCTGTTGAGCTAAGAATCCGTTGAATTGTTCCGGAACGAGTTTCTCATCACCGAAATAAAGTCCTTGATTCAAGGTACGAAGAATCCACATAGTACCATCTTTGATAGTACGTTCCATAACCGAACCAATCATCGTATTAACGAGCGTCATCTGATGAGTTACTGACTTAGTTACTCCTAAGTACTTCACCAACTGAGCTTTACGAACGAATATTGAATCTTCTTCTTCCGGAAGTTCGCCCTCGCGATTCCATCCGCCACGATTAGCACCGTAGCTAACCTGCTGGTTGTATTCTTCTACGGTATTGTATGCGGGTTTCTTCGGTAGGTCTTTCCAAAGACGGATGTCACTCTCACGGAAAGTAAGATGCTTCAAAGTCTTTTCCAAAGATTCTACTTTTAACGGCGCACCACTTGCATCCGTCATATTTTGGGTCTGCATACCGGTAATTTGTTCAGCGGCAAGAGCCTTGTTGAGCATGTCAACGTTTTCTGAACTTCCTTGACCGATAAATCGACCATCCTGCTGAGAGGCATAGCCATAATCAGAGAGGTTGATTGATAATCTTTCAGGTGTCATAGTTTCCTTTTATATAAAGTTTAATTTAAACAATTTCGTATCCTAACTCATTTTTGATACGGGCGATAATATTGCGTGGCAATACTCCTGAGCCCTCATACGTAGTACATGCTTTTGAGAATTCCTCATCGTACCCTTTAGCAAAGGTAGCTTGATCCAGAAGTTCTACAATAGCTGCTTTATCATTATGAGCGATTTGGTTGCTTGCTAAACGCTGCTGACCGCCCTTAGTGATATCGGAATCTTCAGCCTTTGCGAATCCTCTTTCTACGCTCTGAACGCTACGGTGAGATTTAAAGCCGGGGGCAGAAGAACCGTATTCTTCCAAACGCTCTGAAAGTTCAGAAATAGTTTCTTCCTGAGCCTTTACAATATCCAACAATTCTTCGTTTTGAGTAATGACAGAATTAACTTTATCATTAGAATTCTTAATCATAACACCCAAAGCGCGGATTAATTGATGCTGGTTTGCGTATGATACTGCCATGGCTTTCTCAATACGGTCGAAGCGATTAGGCTCAATGGCTTTCTTAACGGTTTTACCAGTCTTGCGATTGAAGATTTTTCCTGAACGGTCATCTTCTTCATCTTCCGGCTCATCGTCCTCTGTTTCGTCATCTTCGCCCTTTTCCATTTTGCGTTTCTGAGCTTCGCGGTGAAGTTTTTCATCACCCTTAATACCACCAAGACGTTCTTTGGTTTTTGCTTCACGCTCTTCAACCTCCTCTTCATCTTCGTAGTCGTCATCTTCATCATCCTCCGCTTTTTTAGTTTTCTTAGCCTTGGAGATGGTTTTCTTTTCGGTACGTCCGCCGTTGGCGTCGCAATCTTCACCTTTCTGAATGTCAGTATCTTCAACAGACTCAAATTCAAGCCCTAAAGCCTCGTAAGCCTTGGAGATGTCCTCATCGGTGATCTCTTTTCTACCTTTCATATTAGCAATTTTAGAAGTCATTAAATATATATTTTCAGCTTTCTCAATTTCTATATTTGGAACGTCCTTTAATAATTTGTAGATAAACTCACCCTTAGAGATAGTTTTGAGTTTTTTCTTCTTATCGTCAGAATCCTTTTTATTGAGTTTATCCATAAGGTTGTTTGAATCTCCTTTTCCATCGAACAAATCAACCGTTTCTTCGTCATCGTTCCAATCGTCAATCTCTCCCTTAATTATATTAGCAAAAGTTTTTGGATTTTTAGGCTGATGAGTGATTGCTACACCCGTTATGATTGCTTTAGTGATTTTCTTGTAGTCCGGAGATTTTGGATCATTTGATTTTCTCTTCACAACTTTACCCTCAATTGAGTATCCTAAACGGCGCGTTTTGGAATCTTTTTCAAGCGTCTGTGCCAACTCCCAAATATCACGAGCAACGGCTGATGATGGGTAAAGATCGGTTTCTATGTAAAGTCCATCTTTGCGAATTTCCGCTTTGCTCGGCTCTCCGACTATGGTAGCAGGCGAACCTTTTGCTTGGTGATGCCAATTTACCATACCGCTATTAATCAACGGTTTTATGTCAAAGCCTTTTGGATCTAAAAATTCGCCATCGCTATCTTCGTCTGAAGTGGAAGCTATCCCACCCAAACGCATAATTTCTTGACCTGTTTCTGGGTCAATAACCGATTTTTGAATGTCTAAGGGACACCAAAAGTTAAATTTTTCAATCTTACTTTTCTTTTCTTCAGCCATATCCTATAAATAAAAAAGGAATCAATAGATTTTGTACTATTGACTCCTTATAATTGTTTTGTTAAAAATCGGTAATCAGCGTCTTTAATTTTCTGACATCGTTCTACGTATCCAACCGTAGAAAAATTTTTGGTTTGATGGTTTTCTCTCCGTTATACTTATGTAATACTTTATCTTTTCTATCCTACGAGCATTGATATAATTCTCATACAAAACGGTATCCCGATAGAAAACAAGAGAATCTTGATAAATCTTTAGTTCTTTTTCAAGACTATCTATCTTTCCATGATCTTCTACTTTAATAGTATCTCGAACGTGCACAAATACCGTATCTTTTCCCTCTACGGGTTTTTTCCGCTTTAAAGTATTTCCCGTACTACAAAAAGAAAAGGATAATGCTAAGAGCAAAAGAATCACGTTTTTCATACAACTGAATTAAGTTTACTCAAAAGCGTTTCGCTCATCTTTCCCGTTTCCGGTAATCCGTGCTGGCGTTCTGAGAGCTTTATGGACATTCCTACGCCCATATTTACTCCGGTATCGTAGAAATCCTCCGCAACCTTTTGATTCTTTATACGATCACCCCAAATGGGATTCCAATAGTTTTTCCGATAGAGGTCTTTTTTCAAAGTCTCTAAATCCTTATCCACTATGACTTGACCGTTCTTCTTATTCGGTTTCGCATCTAAGATTGTCCAACCTGCCCAATTTGGATTAGCCTTTCTACTGATACCACTCCAAGTCTCTCCTCCACTATCTTTAGGATCATTCGTCCAAATGTTCTTGCCTTCGTTCTTTTCAGTACGATCAAATGCTTTCCAAAAATCTGCCATAATCGTACCTCCTATTCTAATCCAAGAATTTGTTGAGCTTTCTCTATGTCAATTTCTCCATCTGAGAATTCATTGACGTTAGCTTTCCAAGTCTCAGGCAACATATCTTCCTTGCCCAATTCTTTTGCGCGTTTTTTAATCCAGCGTTTCGTAGCAGCCGGATTCTTGGCGCGTCCAAAAGCCTGAATAGCGTTCGACAAATCTGAAGCGTTACGGATAGGATACGAACCGTCAGGCATAGCTTCTTTCTTCTTAGCCAAATTCTTTCTTTCCTTTTCTGAAAATTCAGCCTTTTCGAACTCATCGCCAAAGATCAAATCTTCAGCCTTTCTTAGTTCTTCATCTTCTTCGTAATTAACTCCATCATCTTCTGCATTCATATTTACCCTTTTGGGTAAAACTTCGCCAAATAATTCAACTTCGGCTTTTTGTAAATCTTCTCTTTTCATAATAGTAAAATTTATGGAATTCATAATTGTTAATCAGTTTCCCATTCTATGGGTAAATCTATACCGAAAAAATCCTCCATTATTTCCTTTGTAATTTTCTTTACAATGGGAGAATCCTTTCCTTTCTCCAATTCCTTTTTGACTAACTTCTTACCCCCCTTAACTAATCTTATGACTTCTTTCATATTGGAAGTGGCGTTAAAAAGTTCGTGAACTAAAGCAAAATTCTCTCGCGTATCTTTCAAATATTTTGCAGGAGACATTTTTGAGGCTTTCTTAAGAATAGCAGCAAATTCTTTGGGCGTAGCGTTCCATGGAATAATAATAGCATTTATGTTTTCGAACAATGGATCGTATACATCTTCTTGTCCTTTCGCCAATCCTCGATAATCTCTCAATACCGGATAACACCCCTTTAACATAGCTTCTATTATAAAGCCGTTTATATGAGTCCTACAATACTGAGCGTAATGCGCTGCCCAAGACGGATCAACGGCAAACTTACTATTGAAAAGTCGGTCATTAACTTCCTCCGAACTTATCTGACCAAGATATTTCATTTCAAAATCTTCAGCTACATCCCAAATTTTATCCCCTATGTATTGCTCATCAATATCGGGGTCACGCTTTCGGCTTACTTTGTACGGTTCTTTACATTTCGTAGGGGCTACCATGTACGCCTGCTCTATTCCCGAACCTGCTATTTGTACGGAATACAATTTTGAAGCGTTACTGTTTAAATGCGGCACGGCTCTGATAAGGTCGTCAACGTGCTTCATGGACTTGAATATATGAGCGGCAAAGAAATCTATCTTTCTTTTGTTCATCATCTTTATAGGCATACGCGCATTCTTTTCCAAGAATCTGGGATTGAGTAGCAAAGTACGCGGTATTCCTATTTCTTTACAGCAATGATAAGCGGCTATGTGAGCGCATTCTACAAAAAGTATCTTATCTCTTAAAGCCGTAATATTACTGGCACGAACGTTAAAATATGCATCGTGTGCGATAAAGATTTGTTTTACTTTAGACGTTGGTAAATCGTAGAATTTCCACCAAAACGAAAAATCACCCTTACTCCAAGCAGAAGACTTCGTTGGCATAAAGTTCCAAATTATAAGGTCAAAACTATACGCTAAATCTCTCCAGCGTTCAAGGGCATTGGGTTCAAATACTCCGATACGATTACTGGGAGGAAGAAAGAACCCATAGTAGTTATTCTTCCAATATCCCGTTGCTTCATCATATTCATACCCTCCGTTTTGAGAATTTATCTTAAGATTATCTTGAAACTTTCCTTGTTCTAACTGCTTTATTTTATTGTCATAAGTTCTTTGAGTCGTAGAACTCGGAGTCAATTGGGCAATGTCTACGAAATGACCAAGGGATTTTAAAGCCTTAACCTTGGCAGTTACATGCTCTACAATCCCCCCGTATTTCGCTATTTCGAAATCTGCTATTAATATCTTCATAATTAAAACGGTAAATCAGAATCTTTTCTACACCAAATCTCTTCGGGTAGATTCTTTTTTATATAGCCCTGCTCGTAAAATAAAAATCCCGATTGGGATTTGTAAAACTTAGAAGCAAGTTTCCATTTAATATCCGCAAATTCCTCTACCGGAACTGAAGATTTAAGATACCATTCTTTTTTCTGTTCTTCAACTTGAGCTTGAGAACGTCTTTTGTATGAGTGAGGAAATTCCCGATAATATTCCATGTAAGAAAAACCTTGTTGTAAGGTTTCACGGACGAAGAAATGAAACGGGTGTCCAACTCCCCAAGGGGCTAATACCCGATAAAATTTATTTTTTATCAAAAAATTCCTTACCCATTCAACCAAAGCGGTTTCTATCTCATTCAGCGTATCTCTACCAAAGTACTCATTAAGGTATTTATAAGCATTTTCCAAAGTGATTCCTTTCGGATAATCCTTATTATACCCATAATAGCTTTCATCCTTAAAATCAAGCTCCAAATGATAATACGGTATATTTAAGAATTCGAATAGTTTCTCATCTTCCTTAACCCTCTTTTCATCATTCTCTACCGTGAGTACTTGAACTTCGTACTCCGGTAGCAAAAGAACGTGAGAGCAAGAAAATAACGCATCATCTGAGTGTGGAGAAATGATAAGATATTTTCTTTTTACTTCTTTTCCCATTTTCGTCTTACAATAATAGGAGACAAAAGCCGTCTTTGTGCACACTTTGCGCTAACTTCTTTATGTCTGGAGTTATCTTAGGTAGAGTTTCCTGACCAGAACTGTCTGGAAGAAAACCGACTCTCATGCTTATATTCGTGCATCCGCTACAAGGACGAAAATCACGGCTATAATTATACAACATAATTCGCGCTGCTACGAAACGTTCATGATTCCAAAGGTCTACAATACCCATGTCGTTTATATTAGCGATAGGATATTCACCGCGAAAATCATCACAACACAGCGATACGTTCCCATCATACCGGAAAGCAAGCTCGCGGAAAGGCATTGCACAACGCTTATTATTGTAAGACTCGTCAAGTGGAGCAGCAGCGCCGCAATGATTAGCTAATTTACGAGTTATTTTGTTATCTTCTTTTATTGGAGGTAGTAGAAGTATTCTTGACTTCTTGTTGCTGGTATAAAGCGGAACGCCCTTAGTGTAAAGTTCTACGTTCCATTTGCCGTCTTTTAGTTTATTTACAAAATTCCAATCTCCCTCATCCGTATAACAATCTACAATGAGATTATTTATTCCTGCATCAAAAAGATCAGCTACATACTTATCCGCGTTCTTCGCCTTATTAGCCGCATATCCATTTGTATACATATGAAATATTGAATCCGGAAGATACGAACGGAATATTTTCACTATTTCAAAAAGGTCAGCATTCAAAGTCGGTTCACCGTGCTGAGCAAATACGATCTTACTGCGCCATCCGGCTTTTGCTATTTCACTTGCTATTCGTTTTGCGGTTTTGATACTCATAAAATTCCAAGGTTTCGTACCCTTTTCACGCATACCTCTTAATCCACAAAACGAACATCCCAAATTGCACCCCTCAGTAGGCTCTACTAAAACCGTAAAGGGCGCTTGTTGTACAATTTTCTTCTTCATTTTTCTATTTTAATTCAAGAACGTAAAATTTTATCTCTTTCTTCAGCGGTGCACTCACGACAACTTCCATCCGTCTTTTTTATCAAAAGAAACATTGGCAATCCGTAGTTTCCATCTCCCAAATTATTAGGATAATATTGAAATGCATAGCAACCGTTCCACTCCGTAAAATATTTATTGAAATACTTTTTAGGATTCTTTTTCTCAAATGCTATTTTTTGAGCTTCTGCTAAAGTGATTCCTTTCTTCATAACTTAACTTCTTTTACCAATTCTTTTACAATATCCGCTTTAATCGGAAGATTATCTACACGCATAAACTCTAATGGGACTTTAGCGCTCATTCTTAATACACTAACTATGTCCGTACTAAAATCTTTTTCCAAACCGCTTTGAGGATCATAAAACCTTAACTTTCCGCTTGGTAATTTTTCCATGGTAATAATATGACCACCTCTATTTGAACCGCATTCCCAACGGTATGATAATTGATATCTACCGACATCAGCCGTGCGTTTAAAATAATTCAAAAAAATCGCCTTTAATTTATTCTTGCTTTTTATACCGGCAAAATACAATCCCTCTGGTTTATCGCCTGTATCTGGATTAGTATCGTAGGAAAGTTTGGAATCAAATGCAAGTTTATCTTGAAATTCGTTCATTCGAGGTAACGACATGACGTCAAAACCTCTTCGCCTTAATTCATAAGTGACTACGCAAGTTTGACAATTTATTTGCCATTCCTTTCCTAATTTGAAATAGGGGTTAACTCTTCCCTCATTAGCTTCTTTGAAAGACATAGGTTTGCCGACTTTCACTCCAAGTTCTTTTTCTATATCTTCCAAATTTTTGGAGAGTGCATCGGTTTTCTTCTTTGGTATTACTCTCCAATCGAATTTACCGGGACGGTATTCAGTCCAAACCCATTTCCCGTTGGGGTGGAGATCGCCTACTTCATGAGCTTTCTCAAGGTCGTTATCTTCAGATTTACTTATCTTTATATCAAGTTTGACACCTTTGAGTTTCTCTGACTTCCTTTTCAAAGGAGTTGTGAACGCTCTTAATTCCGGATTCCAGCCGAATCCCGGCTTTTTCCGATTAATCGTACAACGACAATAGGGGTGTATAGGGGAAATCGTAGCTTTCCAATCAGCTACCTTGCGGTAGATGTTATTTCCATTTGCTATAATGTCCTTTAATTTAAAAACAATAGGTTCGCTGTTCACATCATCTGGATTTGTGAGAAGAAGTTTTTTACAGTGTATACAAGCACCCGGATAAACGTCAAAATAAACTTCAGCATCTTCTCCGTAATTTTTCAAAATGCTTTGCGCTCTACCGCTATTAAATGCCTCATGAGTAAGATAGTATGCAATACGCAACCAATCTACTTCCCAATCCTTTGAAGTTTCCGCAAATTCCGCTGCTAAATTCCTTGCTCCATAACGAAGTTCTTGAGCCTTAATAGTCTTTTGACGAATCATACGCCTGACCATAACGGCTTGTTCTTGGTTATTCTTTAGGATATTGTTAGACACAGCCGTTCTCATACGGTTTCCCAAACTGGTAATGTCCGTGTATGCCCGATTCTTTACCGTTTGTAACGCAAATTCTTCTTCTTCAGTTAAAGGTATGAATTTCCCTGATTCAAGAAATTTCTTGAATTGAGAATACTTCATCTTTTGAGCCCTCTTATCGCCAACGGCTTCGGCTAATATACCAAAAAGAAATGCATGCTCAACTATGCCCTTTTTGTTCTTGAATTTATCAAGATCAACTCCTGCGGCTATTAGTATATCCTTATCCGTTTGAGATAAGAAATCCAAACCTAATTGTCCGGCTATAAATACTAACTCATAACGCTTTAGTATAGCCAACATATCAAGTATTTGCCCTTGAGTAAATATCATTTCTTTTCCTCCTTATTTTCCTTAATAGCAAAAGCAGTAGTTCGGGCTATATATTCCAATACCTTTGCTACTGCTTCCGCTGTATTTTCGTTCCAAACTCTTAAGAACTCATTCTCATATTCAGTAACGGTAGGAAAAGGAGACGGAATAAAATGATTATTTTTTACCACTTCCTTTTTCGGCTTCATAATTAAATGTATATTTTAATTCTTTCCCCTCTACTCAACGCTGAAATTATGTTAGACGCTTCTGAGAATGAAATCCTTTTCTGAGCTTGAGATATACTTCTGAACGGCCAATCGGATAACTCACCGCGTTCTTCTAACATATCCGTAATCTTGTCTATTTGATTATAAGTAGATTGGTCTTTTTTATTCCAACCCAACGTTACATCATAAACTTTCTTTTCCGGTTCTTTGTTGCTCTTCAATTTTGAAACTTCTTCTTTAGCTTGTTTCAAGCGTTTATCGTACTTCTCTTTTCCATCTCGTTTGATTAAGCGTTCTTCGTTGTCTTGTAGATAACTCAATTTTTCACGAGCCGCACGCAAATCCTCTTTCTGGGTTTCGGTAGTATCTTGTTTCTTTTTTGAAGAATCTCCGTTTTTACTCATATAGGATTCAATTTCATTTGCTAACTTCCACGACTCTTTGCTTTTAACGGCCAATAATCCACGCCCTATTCTTTCATCTAATTCAAATCCAAGTTTCTTCAAAAACGCTTTTTCTTTTGTATCAAGCAATTTTTTTACACTCGTGTCCCCATTCTTTAATTTAGATAGAATGTCATTTAATTTAGTTAGATCACTTTCAGAGTCTTTTTTCTTCGTAGAATCTTTCTTTTCTTCGGTAGAGACGTTTACTTGAGATGCTTTATGGCGTCTGCCTCCTATTGTTCTCCAATCTCCCTTTCCACCTGCAGCTGAACTTTCCCAATACCATTTACCGTTTGGATGTAAATCTCCTTGTTTATGAGCCTTTTCAAACCCATTTTCATCTACTTCGTCTATTCCAACGCCAAAACCTTTTAAGAGGTTATTTTTCAATTCCAATTGGCGTCTCTTAATGTCTTCTCCGTTATACATAATATTTCTATTTTTAAGTTTCGCAATACAAAGATACGTACTTTATTTGAATTAACAAATTTTTTGTCAAAATTTTATTCCAAAATCTATCGTATATCCATATTTGTCGTCTAAACGCATTCCAGATATTCCAAATAGAACTTTATTCTTAACGTCTACCCCAAATTGAATTTTGTTGTTCTGAAAATCGGTAGACGTACCTATCATTCCCCAGAATTGCAATTTATGTGACTTGTACGTGATTTTCTCCCTTTCTACTATCTTTCTGTTAGGCTGAACGGTGGAAGTGGCAGAAAGTAGCTTATTTTCTTGTATAGATACATTTACTAAGAATGTTCCTAACGTATCATTAGAATAATCCAATTCATAATCTCTTTTCAAATAATAATCACACCATATTTCGAAAAGTCGCGCTGTATCAGCCGGAATAAATACTGGACGGTCTACGGGTATTTCAATGCGTTGAGGAACGGGTTTGTATATAGTATCATGAACAGCATACGGTTCTTTTTCCCAACGTGTAGTTTCCTTTACAATAGGCTCAGGATTTTTCACAGTACTCCTACCTACCCAAAAACCTATTGTAAAAGCAATCAATATGAGTATGCCTACAAAGCAACGTGATATTTTAGTTTCCCGTTCCATCTTTTTTCATGTTCAACCGTTTTTCATAACTCTCTACTAAAGATTCAAGTTGACTGATACGATTGATTTGTTCCATATTTTGATGATTAGATTCCCTTTGAAAACGTTCATATTGTTCCATAAGATCGGTGTATTTTTGCTTATCAAGTTCTCTTTGTTTTTCGTAATCCGATCTTATCTCATTTAACTCTGAACGAAAACTTTTGACTATCTCATTACTCAATTGTCTTTCGTTTTGGAATTCCTTATAGAGTGTATCGTAACGCTCTTTCCACCAATCATCCTTTGTCTTTACTTCTTCTTGTAATACATCATAGCGTTTCTTCCAAAAGTCATCACCTTTCATATCCGCGTCAGCCGCCGCTGTACGAACTTCTTGCTCATATTTTCGGCGATCTAAGAAACGAGAAACAATGGCGTAGCCAATGCCCCCTGCTCCAAACAACAATGATATGAGTCCAAATAGATTTTCAGTTAACCACGCCATAACTTATTTATTCACTTTATTAATTTTCAATCTTACTTTGTTAACTCTCTTACGATAATCTTCTGCGTTATAATCCGATCTAAGACAACGGACAATTTCGGCAGCAAATAAATCTATTATCTTTTCGAAAGCTATTGAATAATTGTTCCAATCAGAAGAATTATTATAAGTACATAAATAAAATATAGCCTTTGTCTGAGAACTTATCTTGTTAAAGAATTTGTACCATTCCGGCGTTTCTGACCTTACAAAATTTAAATCTCTCCAACGTATATTGGGCGTTAATACGTCCAAATCATTTGAGAGATTGTACGCAAAGTCCCTACCAATGGAACTGTAATTCTTGTTAAGAGTTAAGCCGCATCCCTCCTTACCATCACGGTAGAAGTCGAAAGCTAACGCAATGCCATAAGTCTTATGCTTGCGAAAGTAATTAAGGAAGTCGTATGCGCTATCCGTTACAACCTCAACTTTTCGCTTCCTTAATTCTTTCGCAAGCGCGTTTTTGAATTTATTCGCTGGATCGTCAAACCGTCTTGACGTCAAATATACAATTTTGCACATAAATGATTACCACAATTTGTAGCGAATTAACATAGGAGGTATTGTCAATCTATAACGGGCGGATGATTTACCCTCGCCTAACAAAGAATATATTGTTGTGTTATCCGAAATATATGTGAATCCCTCTGTACCTCTATCGGTTGATAATGAAAATACAGTCAAGGGTTTCAATACTAATCCCATGGCCAATTCCTCAACTCCGGAAGTGTTGTATGTCATTCCGTATCCTAAATACAATTGGAATTCATAGACAATAGTAGGAGATTCCCAAGCGGATGTTCCATTATTATAGGTTGAGTAAATTTTAACAGTAGTAAGCGGTGTTAAAGGTCTTGCATTTGATACCGTTACATCTCCATCTGGACCAGCGCCATAATGCATATAAAGGTAATCCTTTATCATGTTAAAAATTTCCGGTTTTTCAAAATTGAATGGGAAGAATCTTGTATAATCGTATTCAATAATACTACCATATCCCCATTGAACCTGAGTATATCCGATTAAGTTAATTTCTAACATACCGTTCCATATGTTCATATCAACGGTTTTCGAATCGGTATTAGGATAACCTAAAGCGGTGAGAGTAATTAAAGCATGAGGTGTCTCCAAACCGTTCATTATTCTCCGGTCAGCTTCTATCTTAGAAAATGCTGAATCGTAACCGTCTCCCGGTAAAATATTCTCATGAGTTTTTTCCGCAGGCGTCCAATCTGTAGGTAAACTCAAACGTACTCCTTTTAGAGAATTTTGTAGCTTTGCTATTGCTACTTCCACCGTATCATTATTATTTACCGGAACGGTGGATTTTATAGCAGAAAATTCCTTGGAAAGTTTAATCCCAGTAGCCGTTTTAAAGCTATTAATCCAACGCTGCATTTTGGATAATACCGTGTATAATGTATCATTTGCCCTTGGATCAATAGGTGCTCCGGAAACGGCTAAAGCCGGAACCAAAACTTTCAAGATAGCAGAGGATGACGTACCATCAGCAATAGCCTTTATAACTATTCCGTATAACGTAGAATAATTATTAGCAATATTTTCTATGGATTGATCTTGAATCTCTTTATCCTTAAGATAAGTATCATACAAAACTAAACCGCCTTTCTTGTCTCCAATTCCAGAGAGGGCTGAAAGATAATTGAAATAAAGTCCTTTATTCCAAAGCAATGAGTTTCCCGTCTCTTTGGATAGCAAAGAACTCAAATGAATCTTAAATAATCCCAAGTTAGGACTCGTATCAGGAAGCGGTGCTTTTCCGAATAAATAAGATTCCGTGAAGTTTATTTCGTCCGTTGGAACTTCTGTGAACGGAAAATCCAAACGAGTAGTTTCTGAATTAAAAACACCCGTTACACCGTCCATTGTTAAGTTGCTGGAAGAAATGAAATAGGAAGCGTTTGCGGCAAGATCATCAACTAACAAATTCCCGTTGACATCAACGTATTGAATTTTAGTAGTCGCTATGGAAATTGCTAAAGCGTCCGATTTATCTCTCAAAACATAGAACTTACCTAAAGATAACCCCACGATATTAGCAATATTCTTCAACTCCGAATACGTTATGGACGAAAGAATACTTTGATTGATTATAACCCATTGTTTTAGAATGTAATCATAAACCTTATGAACTTGCTGACTCGGTGTAGAATCCCACCAAATTAGCTTTATATTTTCGGGGGGATTGGTTCCAACGTATATCCCCGCAACCTGTCCTATGTTACTACTTGCCATAAAATTAATTATTTAATTCTTTTTCCAAAAATGCATCGAAAGCCTTTACAAAGGAATTTTGAGCTTTTTCTGTATCTTCATCCTCTGTTTCTTCCTCGTCCCCCTCGGCATATAAATCAAACGGGTTTTCCGGCTCTGCTTCCTCTTCTTCTCCGTCTGGAGTAGGCACTGCACCGCCACCCGATAAATCGCCGCCTTGAGCGCCCATAACCGCTGCATTCTTTGACTGAACGAATACAGCATTCTCTATAACATCTCCGCCCTCCAAAGGTTTCATTTCATACTTCTCGCGAATTTCATTGATAGTGGCGAACGCTTGAACTTTCTTTATGTCCAAGTCAAGTTCTTGATCAATGGTCATACCGTTGAGACCCATAAACACAAATTCATAATCCGGATGAATTTGTTCTACAATATATTTATTGATCTTTCTTTGCAAAAATTTCAAAAGAGGATATAATCCTTTATTTTTTGAGTTTTGTAAACGTTTTCCTTGACCTCCCTCAAAAAGTCCATTACGTCCAGAAGAGCGCGAAATATCCCAACCAATTTCTATTGGATCTATATTAAAGATAGCACAAGCGATCTTTATCAAGTATTCCATCCAAGAACTGTATTCCATATCGCGGTTATTCTTCTGCAAATCTATCCACTCTACGTCTTGATTAACAACGGGAGTTTTCCAAGATTGCATTACGCCAGTTATCATAGATTGCCATTGTTGTTTAAATTGCTGAAGTGCGGTTTCGTTAACCGCCCCCTTTACGCGCAACATACCCTTAGGCGCAGAACCTTGACTGAAGAAACGGCGATTATATTCATCGCCCCAAAGTAAAGAGGTTACAACGTTGATTAGTTCTTCCAACTCAGAACAACCGTAACCGTTAGCAAAAATTGAAGTACTTGGATTACGAATGCCAAAACAAAGTTCCCATGGATAAAATTCGCTAACTTTGACATTTTGATAAACTTGAACGTAAGCCGGATAATACCCCTTTATTTTTGGTCCATAATCCGATTTATCTTGCCCCCAAAGTCCCTTATCATTAGAAAAATATGGTATATCGTAATCTTTAGCGAAGAAAGAATTCGCCATACGGAAAGTAGCTGCGTCAGTAGCTACAAAAGATTCAACCTTTCCTCTGCGGTTTCTCATGATCTCAAAGGTCATTTGATCGTAGGTCAAAGAGTCGTCAACAATCTTACGAATGAAAGTATCAAAGTCATCGTGTTCCCACTCTCCTACATTACCACCTTTTAGCAAAAAGTCTGTAATAGCAAAGGCAATACGCTTGTCTTTGTTATCCATGTTTTGCTCTACGCCATTCTTAGATTTTTTTCGTACTACGAATCCGGTTGAGTATTTATTCTCTTGAGGTTCTGCAAAATCTGCTACTTGGTTTTTACGAGTCTTAATGATAGAATTGATAATGGGGGTTTTAGACATCCTCTTGAGTGTAGTGTACGACAATGAGAATGACTTATCCTTATATCCAAGATTGGAGTTAAATTCAAGAGGATCAATAAAAAAGGCTTTAGGTTGCATCGCTTGATTTTCCTTTTGCTGAATAGTATTCAAAGCCTTTTGAGCTCGCAATATATCATCGGGGGAATCTGAGCGGATAGCCTTTTCAATCGTCCTCATTTGCTTAACTCGTAATTTCGCATTCGCTAAATCAATAGCATCTAATTGCTTCCAAAGTTCAGCCATAGGTATTTTACGATTATATATTTTTCTTTTGTTATCTATAATTGTTCTATGTGTAAACAGAAGAAAGGGAAACAACCGTTAAGCCATTTCCCTTTCCGCCATCAATCAAAAAATTATGAAACAAACTTAGATAAAATTGTTTAACCCTTTAAACAAAATACAATACAAAATATCGCGTCTCTTATGCAGAGATAGTGATTGCTAATTCAATAGCTTTGTCCGCGTCTGCTTCCCAACTTCCCGGATCACCTGAAGTAATTTCCCCTTTAGGAAGTTTGATTTCATACGTCCATCCCTCCAAAATCTTCAAAGTCTTAACTTGATCATTATTCAAAGTAATAACGTCCTGAATCGGGTTCTCTCCCTCTTTTGTAGCGTTCAGCGTAATTTCGCACTGAGTTGCTCCTGTAATAGTAGGAGTAATAACGAGATTGAAAGTTGTAGCTTCCAATACTACTATTTGCTCACCTCCGTAAATATAACCGTTATAAGTAGTGGAATAATCCTTGAACCATTCTTCCATCTCTGCAACGGTCATAACGGTGCTTTGATTGAACGGCATGATAGTTTCAAATTCTGTACCGCGAACTCCCTCAAGATACATAATAATGAAGTGATCATTACCGTCAATAATATCCGTGCGGAGAGTGCATTTTTCTCCGCTTGTCTTATTAACAAATACAAAATCTTTCATATTTTCTTTCTTAAATTGTAAAAACATTTACTCTTTATAACTGTCAAAGACTTCTTCAATCTTCGCTACCGCTGCAACATCGTATATTAAATAACGGCTTGAAAGAGTTTCATGAATTATTATCGGCTCATCAACAAATTCCTTTAATACCGTATTGTCGTCCAAACTTGAAATTTCGGGAACGTTCCGTATTTCATCCCATAGCTTATTGAAAGAATCCACTAATAACCCATCTTCCATGAGCGTATTCGACAGATAACGCATCCGGGGTACAGAAGTATCAATTTCAATAGCTGCTAATTGTAGGTCAATTTCTAACGGCTCTTTCATAGCCGTAACTTTCTTTGAATACATACGCCTTTTTATAGTGTTTTAGTTTTAGGAACGAATTTTGAACGCTGTTTACCCTCACCAATGATCATTTTCCAGTACTTCTGAAATTCGCATAGCCACATTTCGATCTGATGAAGAGTTATCCCCTCATACATCATTACATTGGAATCTTTTTTGTATTCGTTGCACTCGTTCCGGTTATAAATAAAATACTTCTTATTTTTGTAATCCCAACCCAGATACGGGAACGGTTCGCCTTTCTCTTTCCCTATATCCTCAAGCATTGAGTCCGCGCAATCTCTTAACCAATAGATAGCCTGCTTTTGCTCTCGAACGGTTCTAAGACTGGGGTAAATAAGCCGGATGCCTATGGAAGCACCGGGACCAACATTCGTAAAGTCGTTTTGATCGAACTTCATAAATTTCTTCTTCGTATAACGCCCGATATACGTAAAGTCCTGATAAAACTCATGAGCAATGAAATCAGCAACCGCCGGAAAGGTCTTCAAATACTCTATAATATCCTCCGGCTTCTTAGCTATGACAACCTTTGCTATAAGTTCGTTCATATGCTTATGAAGATGAGGTATTACTACACGAGTGTAACAATAATCTCTCGGTTGACCGGGAGTTGCTTGAGAATTTATAAGATATGCTGTTGTGTAAGGATTCTGACCGGAAGATCGTATTCCAGCGATAAAACGTGAAAATTCATCTTCATCATATTCTTCCCAATCCGGTATTCCGTTACGCCATTGCTTTGCTGAAATGAGATCATCCTTTCCTTGGGCTTGTTTAAGTCCTGACTTGATAGGTGCTCCAAACATATCCATTTGTAGCGTCTTTCCTTTAGGTTCAAACTCAAAAGTTTCGGGATTGTTAAAGAAGCGGAAAACCATCATCTTCCAAATAAGGTTTTTAAGAGAAAGACTTTTATCAAGGAGAATGTTTTTGATTTGCCATTGGCTATTTCTATCCAATTCCCGATATACGTTGGTAAATTTAGATTCTTGGAATATCTTGTTATCTGTCCAAGGACGCTCTTTTTGGTCAATAAACCTCCGTTTCCAGATCATCTGACGTTCGTACATAGTCTCAAAGAATAACCTCAAATGAGGTTCATAAACCTCCAAGGATTCATCCGGAAGTTTGCTATACCAAGCTGAATTTTCAAACATATTAAAGATTTTTTGAATTTACTCTCATTATGAATTCTCGTTTTGCTTCCAATACTCCGCGTTGCATTAATTTCAATAGTTGAGTTTTGGGAAGTTTTCTGAAAGGGCGTTTTGGATTCGTGATAAGACGGATATTTCTAATATCAAAATTACACATATTTTCCGTATTCTTTTCCTTGCCTACGAAATAAGCTATTACTAAAGGCAAATACTCATTACCATGCATCTTTGATATTTCAAAAAGTTTATTGCCCCAAACGCTTTCATCCTCGTCCTTAACAATATCTCCAACACGGAAATATTTCCAATAATTATTGTTGCTACTTTCTTTCATGATTAAATAAACGTTGATATCTATATTAACTATGGAAAGAAAATAAATCCCGTTTAAATCTTCACAGATTAACGGGATTTCGGGTTACATAAAATGGTTAAGTAAGCATAAAAAGAATCATACAAAATATATCTGGAATTCTTATAGTCTAAATGTTGATAACTGCTTAGGAGTTAAAGCGTATTTCTTATTATCCTTGAGTTGAAGCAAAATTTCGCATGCCCTTAAATCTACAATAATATTCGCAATAGCTCTTACCTCATCATTATATTCTCTTCTTGCTTCGGCTTCCTCTACACTCTTAGCAAAGTTGTATTTCTTATCTACCTTTGCAGAATGTTCTGCGGAAAGAGAACCCATTACACTTGTTTGACTACGATCATTATATTCCATTTCGTTCCACTCGTAGATTTTGTATGGTACTTCAATTCTCAAATCATCCGTCCACCATGGACTTGTATTATGTCTGGGAGCGTCTCCGCAATCTTCCAAAAGATTATCCGCAGCAGTTTTCTTTTCCTCTAATTGAGCATTCAATTCGGGAATAAGAATGTTTTGTACAGATTCTTTGATCTCTTTTCCGGTTTTCGTAATCTGAATATTACCGCCATATTGTATAGCGTTCATAACGTCTGACTTTTCAATATCGTCAACCGTAGTTTCTTCCGCCTTTTGAATTCTTTCCTCCGTTTCACCTCCACAGACGTTGTAAATACGCTGAGAACGGACGTTCATTGCCGCGCGAATACTTTTCATTACATCATCCATCCTTTATTCCTCCTCTCCGGTCTTTATGTATTTAACGTACAAAATGTGAAGAATCCATCCCGCAATAACTCCGCCTACGGCTACCACTAAGTTAGAAAGACTAACCCAAACTGGAGTGTAATGCATATACAAGAGAATTCCGATAACTGCCAAAACCGCGACAGCAATCCAAATGATAGTTTTCTTTTTCATATAAAGTCTCTATTTTATTAATGATCCATAAAAATCTTCCAATGTGTACAACTTATTATACTTGTACTTATCTTTGTTTTGTTTAACATCCTCCAGCATATTCTCCAACAAACTCTTTCCATTCTCCGTCAAGTAATCCATTTCGTTATATACCGAAAGGTTCAACCAAGTCATTTTAAGGTTAAAGATGACCTTTCCCAATACTTCCTCGTATGCCATCCCTGTAAAATCTGAAAACCGCGAAGCAATCCAAGTAGCCATGGTTATAAAATCTACATCTTTGGGCTCTTTATACGGGGTTATGCTTTTGATAAACTTTTCAAAACCCTTATCGCCTACTCCCGGCTTAACTTTAGGTATGTTGTCTGAATTGTCTCCCATGAGGACTTTATACAAAAGAACTTCAAACGGGCGTATTGCTTTTACTTGTACGTCTGAATCAAAGTATTCATTCCAAAATACCTCCCTTTCCGGAACGCAATGCAAAGAGATATTTTTGGAATTATTATTAAACAAAGAAACGTTAGGTGTCATTATTTGACCAATATCAGAATCTCCCGTAACTATTACCAATTCCTCCTCTTTTATCCAACCAAAGTATAATGACCAAACGTAAAGTAGATCATCTCCCTCAGCGCCCATGACTCTACTGACGATAATTCCTTTTTTACGTAGAAGATTCTCAAACATATCCAAACACGTCAGGAAATGCTTGTAATATGGGTCTCTGACTCTCGTTAGTGCGTACTTATAATCATCATAGAAACTATAACGCCAAGACGTTGAATCTATTACGAATGCTACGCGCTCAACGTCCTTAAATCTCTTTACTGTAAAACAAAGGTCTATTATACATTTACGCATGAGAACTTGTTGTTTCTCTTTGTCTTGAAGAACTTCTCCAATATCTTGACCTTTGTAGTAGGTAGAGAAGATATTGAAATTACGGTGGTACAGATAATTACCGTCAAATAATATATTCATTGATTACGATTTTTGTTTAAGTTACTCTTAAAATAACCGTGGGGGAATTCCCGAAGAACTCACCCCACGTTGCCAAAACATAAAAATACAGAACTATTAATCAAGAAATTTTACTTTGTTTATTTGTGCTTTCTTATTTTCTTCTAATTGTTTATTTATTTCCGTCTTTCTTCCGTCCTCGTATCCTGAGAAAAACGAACTATCCAATTTCGTTCTTCGTTCCTTTGAATTACTCATATTATATTTTTGTCTGATATAATTCTGTATTCTATTAGTTTTACAATTTGTTTTTCGATTATGAGTACAAAGGTAAGTGTTTTGGAGATACCTACAAAATTTTTCTTGGGAAATTTTTAGTTTTACCAAAGAATTTAACTTTTGTTAAAAGAAAAGGACTACTTTCACAAGCAATCCTTAACTAATAGAACAAAATAACAAGACTAACACATCAAATTATTTTATCAAATGGAACAATAAATTATCTTGTTCTAATAACTTTGCTAATTTTTCTTCAATAGCCGTACAATAAAAGAAAGCAATCTTTATTCCCAAAGAATTCGCAGCCTTATGCCACGCTTCAGAAAGAGCCTTAAACCTTTTATCACTCGTATATAGATCGTAGCAATTTAGGCAAATACAATAGCATTTCATATCACTATCCTTATAACAGTAAGATATAATGCCGTCTTTCATCCCGTCTACCGTCCGAAGAATGCCTAAAAGAAAATTCTCAATCTTGTTCATCTTTTATAAGCGTTGCTAAACGTTCTGAAAGAAGATTCAAGTGAACCTTTTCATCCGCCAAGAGTTTTGAGGTTAACTGCATTGCTACTTTCATAGTACGAGTAAATGTACCATTGGCGGCTTCGGTAATCTTATTTTGAATAGACTCGTAGACTTTGATAGTCTTTTCTTCCGATTCAATAGCAATCTTCAAGGCTTCCTCTACGCTACCGCCTACGGCAACGGATGAGTTATTCCAACGTTGATCTATCTTGCCGCCTAACTTCCGTATGAAATCTGAAAGTTTATCGTAGTGCTTCATTTCAGTCATACCGATACCCAACATAAGTTCGCCTACGTCCTCAAACGTAGCTTCTTGGGTGACGTACATATTTATTGCCGTAAGTTCTGAAAAATCCGTTACACCATTATGAATACCATAGAACCATTCCGCTGGTACTCCATCGTCCGGCTTTACGCCCGTATATTCCGGATATTCAACGTTTGGGTCAGAATAACGCATAGCATTCACCAAACCGTCTGTAAGATCGTCAAGTTGATTTTTACTCAACGGCTTCATTTTCGCAAAGTCTTTCATATTTTCTCCCTTATTTCATTCCCGTGTGACCAAAACCTCTATCACCGCGTTCCGTCACATCGTCAAACTCATTTACTAATTCAAAGTCCGCTTTAACAACGTTCTCAACAAATACAAATTGAGCAATTCTTTCTCCCTTTTCAAAGAATACCTTTTCACTACCGTGATTTATCAAAATTACGTTGCATTCCCCACGATAGTCAGCGTCAATCGTACCCGGTGCGTTAAGGCAAGTAACGCCTTTCTTCAAAGCCAAACCGCTACGAGGGCGACACTGTACTTCAACGTTCTCCGGTAATTGCATGTAAAGTCCTGTATGAATCATACGCCGTTCTCCCGGTTCTAATGAGAAATCCTCAGCAGCCTTTATATCTGCTCCAGAACTCTGACTTGTAGCGTAAACGGGCAATTCTCCACCCTCCTTAACAATGATTTTAATCTTAACCGTTTTACGGAATTCGTAAAAGTCTTCAACGAAAATTTGATTAAACTGATCGACCGTGGGACGGTATAACAAATCGGTTAACTTTTCAATATCTCCTCCTAAATCTTTGGCGATATTCTCAGCAAAACTCCGAAATTCGGATTCTGATAAATTCCGTTCTCGAATCAATTTTGCCAACTCTTTTACGCCAATAGATTTTTTAACAAAATGTTGTTTTGTGAGTTCTCCGGAATTTTCGTCAATCATGAATACGGGTATATCACGTTTGATAGCCATCTGCAATTCCGTCTCCACTCCGCCTTTAATCTCTCCAAGAAATACTGAGATACCGTCATTTTGCTTGATATAATCAAACATGTGTTCCCGATAAAAATCCAACTCACCGTTTTTCTCCAATCCCGGATTCCAGCCGTTTTGTTCCATTTCGATATGATCGTAAAGATCGTGGAACGCTTCGTGAATAGAATTATCAAAATCATTTTCAATAACTTCTTCCTCCGGCAAGAAACAATGATGTAATTCAATTGTCGTATCCTCTGAGAGATCGTCAATGTATTTTTTTAAGGCTGTTTCAAATTCTCCTACTAACTTCTTTACATCTTGATCTTTTGGAGTAAAATGTAAACTTACTACTAATTTTTTCTTCTTTTCCATTTTTACAATTGTTAATTAATTATACACTTTATAACAGTCTATAATTATCGTCATATTCTGTTTTTACGTGAGTAACATGACCGTTATCGTCAATTATTGCACTAACCTTTTTGCATTCTCTTCCTTTGCTGGTATAGATAGAGAATATTTCATCCATTATATCTTTGGGTACAATGGATTTATTACGTCTACACCACTGTGTTAGAACTTCATCGTTATCGAATGATAAATTCAGTTCTTGTGCTATCTGATGTAATTCATCCAAAATTTGTTCTTTTGTCATAACATTTCCTTTTATTAAGGGCGTATAAATACGGAATAATTAACGTGAAAAGATGAAAGTTAAGGTTCAATGTGTTACTGACGCTAATGGCAATGTTCAGTGGCAATTGAAGTATTCGTCTTATTCCTAAAACTCAACCGAAATAAATTCCATATTATACACCCTTTATGCTTTTCTTAATCTTCCTAATAAATAACCTTGAGGAATACCATTATCAATATTTACAAATTTCTCCTGCTCCCCGTCATTTATCCATTTTCGTCCCTTGTATTGTTTCTTCTTAATTTCAGACATCTTTTTTTTGCTTTCTTCAGAATGCTTTCTTCCAAAATTAGGATTATTTTCTCTTGAAAATTTACCTTTCATAGCAATAGATTGTTTTATTTTTTGCTCTTCTGACATGGGCTTTCCTTTATTTGGAGCAGGTCTGCCTAAAGCCTTTAATCTCATCTTTTTTTTGCTTTCTTCAGAATGCTTTCTTCCAAGAAAAGTTGGTTTATGAGTTTTGTAATACTCTTTCATAATCTCTGACTGACGTTTCCTGTACTCTGGATCGGATGTAGTTTTTCTATTTACTTCAATCATTTTCTTTCTTATGCTCGGATAATTAGTAGGGTTTTTATTTCCGCAGACTTTGCTTGGACCAATTATTTGATTATATCCTATTTTACGATCAAGTTTTGGGTTATACTTTAACGTGTAATAGGTTTCGTATCCATTCAATTGATTTATGTTAAAACAAACTTTTAATATCTTACGTTTGAAATTTTCTCTCCCATACTTCTTGATAGCTTTCTCCATTAATGTTCCGCTTCCTAAATACGTAGCGTTCCATTTCTTATTACCCGATAAAATATGTTGACCAATGTATATCTTACCGTTGATAATATTAGTAGTTAAATAAACAAATCCTATTGGTTTCATAATTCATTGTAATATTTAACTACTAAATGCTTGGGTTGGCGATTGACTTAGAGAAAGGCATATTTAAATCCCGTAGTTATGAGATTTGCCCCTAATTTAGCTAACCAAAAACTGGATGATATATCATCGTGGTCTCCTACGCTCTGCAATCCTTTATCCGTAAATGCTACCGAACCTAAATCAGAAAAAATTAAATCTTTAACATTACGTGAATAATCATCTCCTACGGGTATATGTATTTTGCCTCTTTCGAAATCGGCAGATAAACCGGGCCAGCCGTTCTTGAGATCGTACTTATCTATTCCCGTAGTATGCCCTACAACTGGGAGTCCTTGACGATCTGCTTCTTGGACAAATATCTGCTGGAAAGTGTTCTGCTCCAATATCATAGAATCTGGTCTAAACCTTGCATTAATCCCTCTTAACATCTGTATTTGTTCATTATAAGTCATACCCTTTTGACGATGGAAGTTCAATAACCAGCGTTCTCCGGTCTCATCATCCACTCCCCAAGTCGTAAATACGGTATAGTCACTTCCTACGTTTGCCGATATAGCAAAGTCACAACCCACTACTACTTTATTAAACTTAATCGGAAAATCATCCCTATTTCTCACCAATACGTAATTTTCCATACGTACCAAGGAACGTTCCAAAACCTTTAACGGGAAGATAGACGCTTCATTCGTAATAGGTCTACAAAGGTTCTCCCGGCTGAAAATGATATTTCCTTGCGTAGCTCTCTTATCCAGAAGATCGAAGAAACTCCAACGGTGCGGCCAAAGTATTCGCCCGTCTGGGAAGATAGCCGGATATTCAATAACAAACCAACCTTTCTTAGTTTTCAAGTCTCCGTAAAGATCGCTTGCGTGGAACGGCGTTCCCACTACTACGATTTGACCACCGGGTACGAGCATGTTCATGATTACGGAATGAAAATAGTCAATGCTCTTCTGCCTTTGTAATTGACTGTATATGACGTTATCTTTCAGTCCATCATCTACTACTATCCAGAACGGGTGAGCACCACGTACAGAACTTCCAAAACCCTTACACGTCAATCTCGCACCGTTCTTACATACTATATTCGTACTCGCCCACGCTCCAACGGCTCTCGTATCTGGAAAAAGACGCTCTCTCAATACGTCATTCCCCTCAATCGTACCCTTAAGTATTTCCATGAGGTCTACCGACTGCTGAAGTGAGAAAGAGAATAAATACCCACGGTTGGAATTCGAACGCGTAGGACGGGCAGAAAAATGACTTCCACGGGGTTTAGAATATCCATATAATTTCCAAGTGGCGTATGCGTTGGAGAAGTAATAAGAATTATGAGTTACCGTTCCATCTCCTAATAAAAATCTATGATCACCGTCCGTAGTTATTGAAACGTACTCCCCACGTCCTACGTCAGTAATCTTTATAGAAGAAACAACGCTTGGAGTTATCCCGTCAATCGTACCCCAATCTTTATTTGAAGTTTTTTCTTCCCAATTGTAAATCATCTTTTTCCGGGGAATCTTAACGGGTATTTGATCGATTTTTCCTGATATTGAAACTCCCCACCATTCGTACATCCTCTTAAGTTGCTTATTGAACTTCTCCCCTCCGGAAAGATAAGTTCTAAACCCTAAACTATCAGCAAGTCTTTTTACATCTTCAACTAAACGTTTATTGATGTTACCAAAGTGATATCCGTTACACCATAAATCTCCATCCGAATCTAAAAGCCCCGCAAGTAATTGCAACCGGACGGCTTTAGAATTATGTAAATAAACATGCGGTATGTGTTTATTGTGAAGAAGATTATACCCCTTTAAATACAAATTGAGTTTATTCTTAGTTTTACAAGATATGATCTTTCTTCTTATATTAGACAAAAAACCTTTTCTTGAAGTTGTCATATCAAGTCTTTCCGCATATTCATCTAAATATTCTACAACTTCCAAATCTTCCGTAGTTATTTTTTGATTATTTGAATTTCCATCTCCTAACCAATAACCCAAAAAATAAGGTTCTATCAAAACTTTTCGTTCCGGTGCTTCCCAAGCAACCTTGAATGTTCTTATTCTCTCTTTTATGAAATTTTCAGAATAAGACAAAAGAGTTGGCATATCAATATCTACAATATGCTTTTCATGATCTTCCAAACAACTACCTCTTTTGTCTATTCTTATGCAAGTATTTATGTGACTACTGTTAACTGTATAGCTATCTCCTTTGCTTTGATCAATTCTATACATATGATCACCCCAACCTCTATGAACGGCAGTAACTTTACGTGGAGTGGAATCTACCCCCATTAGTAAATCTCCAACTTTAATTTCTTCGACTTTTTTTATGCGTCCATCAAACATTAAAACTGGAGTGCCGACTGCTTCGCACTTTCCGTGGTCGCGCGCCGCTTCTATACAAAGTTTCTTATGTCTATGTACGAGATCACCCCATTCTATGTGGTGCCAAGAGAGTTGAAAATCCGGTAAAACCGAAGTAATGAAATACGTCAAATTATGAGTTCTTAAAGTCTCTTCAATAGACTCTGATAAACGCTCAGTATATTTAGGCGCAAAATCCACGTCAGTTTTGCCCGTATACATCACTTCAAACGTATCCCGAACTAAGTTATCAATAACGAAATCTAAATCACCCTCTGATCCTAAAAGCAATTCATTTATTCCTCTTTCGTCCAAACCCTCTATTATTTCATCAACAATGTTTAAGCACTGCAATCTGTGCATTGGGGTTTGTAAAATTAATCCTCCGTTTTCTGAAATAGGCATAATGTCTTATCTCCTTTCTAAAAACACAAAAAACCTTGCCCGTATAATTAGTCAAGGTATATTGATCTTTTTACTTTGTATGAAACTCAACGCTCAATTGTTTCGTCAATTCTACATATGAGCATTTTGTACATTTCATCTTTTTCCTCCTTTTTCAATTCATCGTCCGTATCAATGGCGACTTTCATACGCTGAATATCTTGATTAAGGACTTTTAGCATGCCTTTTATTTCTTCCAAAATCGTATTTCTACGCAGGTCTTTACTAAAGGTGAATTTGAATTCGTGCGTTCCCTTAGTATATTGTATAAGTCCAAAGGTATGTAAAAGTATCAAAAGTTCTTTTGCTTTATTGTAGTTAAGATTCGTAGAACGAACTACGGTAGAAAGAGTGCAAATGTAGTTCTCTGAATCCTCTATTCGTCCGCCCTCGGTAATGATCGTGAAAAGTTTCTTACAAGATTCCTCAGCCTTAAGACGGTTAGAAGAATTGCTCAAGAAATCTCCTATTGTCTTTTTGGTATTATCTCCGTCTCTTTTGAGATCAAGATAATCTTTGATAACCTGATCTTCCAAAATAACTACTTCAAGACCATTATTTTTGGCAATCTCGATTGTTTTCTGAGAAGTAGACGGATGTAAACAAGCCATAATAAATACGCTTTGTTCTTCTGGTAAACATACCGTTCTATTGTCGTGTTCTTCCTTTGATTGATCGGTTGACGCAGTAAGTTCTTTCACTTCTTGTTTGTCCTCCCCGTCTTCAGTTTTCTTAGTACGTCTCGGACGAGGTTTTAACGTACCATTTGCAATGGCGGCTTCGCGTTCCTCTTTTGTGAGTCTCTTTCGCTTTGGCGCTTCTTCCGTTTTGTTTTCCAATTCTGACATAATAATTACAATTTTATTTGATATTCATACTTGTTTTATCTCTTAATGTATTTCAAAGTGTGACGCGTTAAGTACTCGGCAACTTCCATAGGAGTCTCAAATAGGTCTTTAACTCCCAAATCAATCATTACGCAATACTTTTCAGGGATGGCGGGCGTTTCAGAGTTTTCTAAATCTTTGTATATGGATTGCCATTTTGAGTTAACTATCTCCAAGTTATACAAAATCGACTTCCTATCATCTGCATAATGCAAGGAGACTATTTTACCCTCAACAATTCCTCCGTCTTTCAATGCAAATCTCATATCACCCAAAGTAGGTATGACTACTTGACGTTTCACTTTAACAGCTGGAGAGAATTCGAGGTCTTGTTGCGCATCTTTGCGCGAATATGTACGCTTTGGAGTTAAATCAGACTTTGGTGACGGAGGATATTTATCAAATTCATTAATCTCTGCTTTCAACTCTTTCATTTTTAGGTAGCGATTATTTTGATATTTTGTATATCTTTCGTTGTAGTCATTATAGATAGTATCTGTCAAGAATTTTATGTCTGGAATGACTTGAGATTTTATCTTGTATCTTTGATGACTATTTCTACCGTCTACTTCAACCAAACCTACTTTACTAAGTGCCTTAAGAACAAATGGAGAATAGTTTTTAGTTGAACCCGATTCCTCAAGAATCTTAGTTATTGGACGCTCTCTAACCGATATCCAAACATTCATTCTATCAAATCTCAAAATTTCTTCTAAAGCAAGTTCTAAACTTGTCTTGATCTCTTCTTCGCGTTTCATAATTTTTACAATTTGTTTTACAATTTTTCTTTATAAACTTTAGGGGATATTATTTTGGAGACTTCCCAGCGCATTTAAACTCAAAGAATTCCTGACCTTTTGCGCGTTCTTTATCTTCCGCGTCCGTTCCAACGCCCTTTTTAGATCGTAGACGTTTCATAATCCAACGCAAATAGTCCGCGTTCGCTTCTACGTCATTCATTGCTCCGTGAGCGTCCGTGATTTTTAGCTTTGTATAGCGCACCGCATCTGAAAGTCGTATCTTTTCATCTCCGTTTATTCCGAATGCTAATTTCGTCAAAGGCAATGTGTCTATGAAGTTGGGATGAATGTATTGCCATATATCTCCCGCATCGCAGAAATCAAAAGCGTAATTCAAGAAGTTATGATCAAACGGTATATTATGACCTACTGAGATGAGCCGTTGAGCTTCCTTATACTTTGCATTGCTTTGGTATTGCTTATATAGGGAAACGACCGTTTTTACAAATTCCTTTACCGAAACACCGCGCTTTATATCAGACATGGTTACCATAGTCTTTTTCAATGCTACCTCGTCTATCTTTAAATCTCCGTAGGGCTTTACAAAGGTTTCATAACGGTCAAGTTCCTTAAGCGTCCGACTGTCTAAAATTATACAAGCGTATTGAGTTATTGGGTTTTTATCCGCGTCCAATCCGCCCGTCTCGCAATCGTGTACTAAATAGTTAGAAGTTATCATACAAAATCGAATAATGACCAACGTTCATCGTTTACTTTCTCGAAATTCTCCGCATTATGTCTTTTAGCATAAACTCTGGGAAACGGTATTTTCCACCAACGGTCATGAGTCCAATAGAAATGATTCAGTTCCGGTTCGGGAAGTTCCGGAAGAAGTTTAACCCAACCTTTCTTTTTGCGACCGCATATGAATTCAACGTCCAAAAATAAAGCAAGCATATCCTTAACGTCACTTATGAATCTATCCTCGTCTCCTTTTTCAAGAATAATCCTTATCGTACATCCTCCGACATAATTCAAATAGCTTATAATTTCCCAAACGTCAATATCATAAGTAGCAATGCCGTGTCCACTTACCCAGTCTTGGCGTTCTTTAGACCACTTCAGCCGGATATCAAATAAACGTACCCCTTTCTCGTATTGCTCTTTTATACTTAAAGATTGACAACGGGTAGTCCAATTCAATATTCTAAACCACCACTGAGGTTTAATGTAACTCAAAGAGTTATGAGAACCTATTCTTTTTGATATCATTTCTTCTTTTTCGTTAAAGGGTTAAATATTTCCCAACCTGCTATGTGAGTTAAACTCCATTCTCCATTCTCATCCTTTCGGATTATTTTTACAAACCTTTTTCGAAATTCCGTTGGGGAGGGAGAAGTAGCAAACTTGAAACGGTCATCGTACCTGCCGTTACGTTTTTGATCTGAAAAGGGGGCTACTTTTACCAATTCACCTTTCTTCCAAGGACGCGGTAGGTATTTATTGGTTGAGGACTTTTCCGGTAGTTCGTTAACTACAAGGAATTTTGGGAAACTCGATTCATTTAAAATTGCTTTCATACCATAAGTTTTATATAGATTTATAAACTTTGGGAGAAAGAAAAAGAGAGGAAATAAGCAATGTTAAAACCTCTCTTATTCTTTGAAACGAAATGATTAATAATATAAAATTTACTTTCTGTTTTGTAATTCTTACTTTTTAGCTTTCTTAGCAGCTGGTTTCTTGTTCTCGATTACTTTTCTCAATTTGTAAGCCGCCTTGAAAATCATTGTATGAGTTTCTGGCACCTCAAGGGCTTCTCCAGTCATCGGATTACGTCCGGTATGAGCGGCGCGCACTTGACGTTTGAATTTACCCAAGTCAAGCAATTGAAGTTCTTCTCCACGCTCAATAACGGCTTCCGCGATAATGGGCTGCATGGTTGTGATAACGGCATTAACGTCCGTTTGAGATAATCCAGTTTTTTTGGCGATCTCTTTTACAAGTTCATCTTTTTTCATTTTTACAAAAATTTTAGTTAAACATAATTTCAAACATACTTATATTTGAATTTTCTATATCTCTATGATATTCATGCCATTTTCCTTAAGGACTTCCAGAAGATGTTTCATTTTCCTATCCCGCATTTCCTCGTTCCTATACCAAATGTACAAATCGGTTTTCTGAATAAACTGTCCCGGCGTCAAGCCTTTATTTATAACTATGCCGTATTCCCAGTGCGGTCTCGGACTCTCTACAAACCGCATTTCCGGCTCTATGGTACTTAAATCCCAAGCCGTCATAGTTATCCCCTCTGATTTGAAATGGAGTATTGTCTTTGAAAGCCGGGCTTTCATATCCTCTTCCGGTTTCCGATCTTCATCCTCGTAGTCCTCGTCATAAGAATCGTCATCGTTAGTGGTTCTTTTGACCTTGCTGACGTTTTCTCTACGAATCCTAACGGGTTTACTGGATTCTTCCTTGATTTGACTTAAACGAACCTTTACCATGACTATACGTTTTTTGGATTAGCGTAAATTATCCAAGGAGAATTATTTCTTTCAGCGATAAACGTTTTTCCATTGTAAACAATCCTAACTATTGTACCAATACAAAAATCACTGGTAAAATAATTATTATAAATCATTGTTACTTCCAAAGTAGAATCTTTTGGAAAGAATGAATTATACTGCCAACCCTCTTCATCAGTTTCTTTCCAATCCGGATGAACGGAAAGATGCGTAATTTCTTTTACCTTGCATCCAAGCTCTCTTGATACCATATCATAGTAAATTTGCGTACTTGGATAATGACTAATAATGTCTGCAATTTCTTGAGAAGAAGCGTTTGACTCTTGTTTGTTTTCATAATCCTCGCATTTTCCTTTGTAATACTCAACACTTTTTCTCGCTTCTTCGAGTTTCTGACATAACTCTTGGTTAGTCTCTCTTTGGATTTTTAATTCTTTTCTCAAAATCCTTTTTGCTATCGCTTTTACAATTTTCATACTGTTATCGAAATTTTGATAGTTAATAACTGAAGTAACCTTGAACACTCTTTCCCCCCTTATAGATCAAAGAAAGTAGCAAAGAAAATCTATCAAATTCTTTTTCTTAGTTTCTCTATTCAAAGTATTATAGGGTTAATACTAAGAACTCTAAAATAAGAGAAAACGTCCCCTACGGGGACTCAAAAGAGAAACAAAAGTCTCTTTTGGGCAAATTTACTTTTTGAGAATTTGACGGTAAATTTCCTTTGATATAGCTTTTATTACTGGGATAGCTACGCTATTACCGAATTGCTTGTAGGATTCGGTATTTGAAACTGCTATTTTAAACTCCATATTGTCCTTATACCTATCTTTTGACTTCTTATTCATCCAGCCGTTTCCCTCTATGAAATACCCTTGTAGCCGTCCGGCTTCTACTGGAGTTAACTTCCTTGGGTTCTTTCCTTTGTCAGCTTGATAAATTAGTATTTCTTTCGCATCTTTATAGTATCTTGCTAAGAGAGTTGAACAATATTCACTATCTCTATCCCAAAGTGAATATCCGAATCCATTGCCTTTCTTCTCACTCCTTTTCTTTCTTCTTTTATGACCACGTAGAGCAACATAACTAATAGTGTAACGGTCAGTTATTGATTCTGGCTCGAATATATCCGAAAGTTTTGTTTTGATTTTTTCTTCTTGTACCTTTTGAGGATCATAAATATGCGTTCCATCCGGTCTTAATCCGTAAGGGAAATTAAAATCTTTGATATGTATTGTTTTATTATACCAAGCTATTATAAACAAACGCTCACGATTTTGAGGAACACCAAAATTTTTAGCATTCAAAACTTCATATCTATAAGAATATCCCAATTCAGAAAGAGTCTCCAATATAACTTTCAAAGTCTCTCCTTTCTCGTGATTCTTTAATCCTTTTACGTTTTCTAAGAAAAGAACCCTTGGCGCCTTGGCGTTTTGTACCTTTTCCTTAACTATACTGGCGATATTGAAAAACAAAGTACCTCTTGTATCATCAAATCCCTTTCGTTTTCCGGCAATAGAGAAAGGTTGACAAGGGAATCCTGCACAAAGTATATCGAAGTCCGGTATTTCTGAAAGTTTCTGTTTTGTTATATCGGAATTGAATAACTTGTAATCATTCTCAAATAAGTTTGGAGAAATATCTTTGTAATTATGTTCATAGGTTATTCGGGCGTTCTTATCAATTTCACTCGCAAATACGCATTTAGCTCCAAGAGAATGCAGAGACTGATGAAAACCTCCTATTCCCGCAAACAAATCTATGAAAGTTACACGTTCAGAATTGCGTGACTCGTAAGCATTGATCTTTTCATTAGAATAAATCCCTACCTTAGAACTATGAAAGTCACTTCCATTGTGGTTTACGGCATTGCTACAGTAACGTTTCGTCAGTCTATCTCTCGCGTTTACTAACTTCTCCCGTTTACGTATCGCGTACTGAACTTGACCGGGTATAGTTCCGTCTACCCAAAGGGCGTCTTTCAGTATTCTTTCTCGTTCTTTGGGAGGCATATTCATTGCCCTTGATACGAGATTGAGAAAGCGTTCCTCTTTTGTTATAGCCCAAGATATTTTCTTTATAACTCTTTGTGCAGTTTCTACGTTCATGATTTTGCTTTTTGTTCTTCCTCAAACCAAATTCTTGCTTCTTTCCGGATTCTTGCCTCACGCTTCTCTTCCGTTTCTCCAAAAGCTAATATAAGTATGTACCCTATTATGGGGCTGAAGATCATACTCAATATAGTCCAACCTAAAAAATTCCTACCTCTTTGATCTGCTAAGAATCCGATTGGCCAGCAGACGGCAAAGTATATTGTTAAGAAACAAAATACCGTCAAAATAGTTTCTGATTGTGTCATAATTTTCTCTCCTTATTTTTGATTAATAACTCTTAAAAAGGATACGGTGATTTGCCGTATCCTTTTATTTGCGTTGTTGTCTTATTTTCCTAATAAAATACGTAATTACAAAAATCCGTTATCCAACTCATAATACGTATGAACGGATATAAAGCGGCAAAGAATATAAGAACTAAAACAAACGTTTTCCAAATCCCCCGGTAAGGACGGCGGAGAACCTTGTTCCCAAACCGTCCATTGATTATTTCTAAAATATTCATATTTATTTTACCTCTAAGAAATATTCCGTTAACGCGTCTCCAAGTTCTTTAAAGTCTTTAAGGGTTCTGTATTTTTCTAAATCTTTCTCACTCCCGTATCCCAGTTCTTCGAGACACGTCTCATCGAGGTATTCTGGATTAGACGAGAAGAATTTTTCAGCAGCCGTCTTTATACGGTCAACGTGTTCTTGAGGGAATTCTTTGTCATATAAACTCTTGCGCAAGTAGAAATATTGGATATATTCCATGAGATTTTTTGCTACGTTTTCCCAAGACTTATCATACTTCAAATCTATTGGACAACCTAAAGCCTTGCGAAATTGATTTGTCAACAAAACTGCTGTTTCTTGATCAATATCTCTATTTCTATTAATGCTTGTAATACAAGTGATAATTTCTTGTTTTGTAAGTTCTACTGTTGCTTTCATAATTTTCTGTATTTTAGTTTTACAATTTGTTTTTCGATTATGAGTACAAAGGTAGAGGTTTTGTAAATACGGACAAAATAAAAGTCATAAAATCTTTGGGAAATTATGACTTTTTAACTTATTCCATATCTAATATGGGAATCATACCAATTAAATCGCTTCTACATCAGACTTCCATTCTGGAGTTTCAAGTAAATCCTTTAATTCTCGTCCGGTTATAACGGGATGAATGTAAACTCTTTCTTGTTCACCCTCTGAAACGGTACGATAGATCGGAGGATACCAGCGATCATATTCTTCAAGATGTACTACGGCTTCCGTCCGCGCTACGTTCGTAATACGAATTGACCAATTATCATCCTTTGAATAAAGTTCGTCCATAGGAATGACAATATACTTTTGATAATCTGATAAATTATCGCTTGGCGTATATTCCGCAACGTCATCTGAGGTTAACGCCCTAACGGATTTTGAACCGGGAAATTGCTTTGCTATTTCCTCGTCCATTTCTTCTTGAGTCATTACTCCTTTATAAAGGGCTACTTTGTAGAATGCACAAGTTGTTGGCGCTGCACCGCTTTCTCCGCCCTCTTCATCAAAAAGATAAAAACCGTTCAAATGCAAGAAATTGAACTTATAATCTTCCAATCCGCTATTTGTAACATAAGAAACTACATCCGCGTCTGAAGGGGCTACCTTTGGATTCGGTATTCTTGTAGAATAAGGGTAGCTGTAACCTCTTACACTCCTTACATAAAGCGTATCTGGAAGAGGATCAGCATACTTGAATAATCTTGCATACGTTTGATTATCTTTAATTCTAAAGAACGGACAAAGGAACGTAACAGAAACATTCCCGTTATAAATAGGTTGATAATCAGCCAATATTGTAAAATCCTCTCCAACTCCTATCGTATCAGCAAAGGAAATAGCAACGCGGTCATCATAGCCGTCAAATACCAATGAACCCTCGTAATTAGCAGGAAGTAACTTAATAATTATTGGAACGTTTTCTTGTCCCTCTCCTTTAACCGAAAAGGAGATACCAATGTAAACGCCAATTGTCTCTCCCGTATAAGGATAATAGTCACTTTGAGGATAGACAGTTTTCCCATTTTCTCTTATACTCGTAGTGTATCTAACATCACTTCCAGTTCTCCAAGAATATGTAGTAAGTACTGAACCCTCTACTAAACCACTAATTTCTAAAGGAATATCTGAAACGGCTGGAAAATATGTAACGTCACCCTCAGTTATCGCCATTTTATAAAAAAGCATATGCGATTGTTCAAAGGGATTTTTTATTGTACGAGTTAAATTTGTATCAACTGCGTCAAATTCATTCCAATATTTCCATTCGCTTATGGAAGTCGAATACATCCCATATCCACTCGAACCAGCAAAAGCGAAATTTCTCAAATTAAGAATATGACCTTTCTCTCCAACCATTTGTTCTGGATTAGGGCTATCATTATTCTTAGTAGAGAAATCCCAAGCATCAAACAACTTATACGTTTTACCCCCGCCACCGGAAGCGCGGTATGCAGGGGTAATATTTCCTAATTTTCCAAAACGTCCTAACATAGCGCGTTTAGTACATTACGTTAATTTGACCACTTACAAGCTCCAGCTGACGTTCTAAGAAGAAATACTCAGTCTCTCCCCCCGATAGAAGTACGCCATCACCTGCATCACCGTTTTGCTTGATTCTTGCTTCTCCTCCTACAGCCTTAACTCTTACGAATTGAGGAATGGGAATATCGGTTACTACTCCGGCTGCGGAAACGTCCAAACCTATACCAATGCGTGATACCTGAACGGTACGTGAATTGCAATCTACATACAAATTTTTCATAATCTTACAAAATTTAAATTAGTTCATACATAACAAAATAGGAAGTTACGTAAATTTTGAATTCGTAACTTCCTATAATTGATTTCAATGGGGTAATTCCAAAGTACTCTTCACTCGTTTCTTGCGCGGTACGGTATCCGTCCGGACTGAAATGAGACGGTATTCATACGTCCGGTATATTACGGAGGTATCTGTTCGTGCTACTTCTCTTTTGTATTGCTTAGCTGGAGGTGTATGAGGTTTTTCCAAGGCTAAAAGCACTGCGGCTGCTATTACCGCCACTACGATATACAAAAGTAGAAAACTATCTTGGCGATCTCTTTTACAATTCTTCATATTCTACTTCTTCTGCTCTTTCGCGTATTCCTTTCAATCTCTTCTTTTCTTTCTTGGTTCTAAATTTCTTACCAAGAATCTTTATTTCCATTTCACCCTCTTTTCTCTCCCTATCGTCAAAGAGATCGTAAAAATCAAACACGAAATGCTCAAATTCTGTATCAAACATCGTTATATAATGTATTTTGGTAATTTATCAAATTCCCTATTTATCATAGTGGATATATTGTCTAAATTGTCTTGGGCTACTTCCCGATCTACGTATAGTTTTGAGCATAATATAGATTGAATTCTTTCTCTCGTATATTCAAATCTGAGATAAAAGAAGTATCCCAAAACTTCGTTTGTCATGCCGGTTATCAATTGCTCCCATTTGTCTTCTTCTCCTACTGCACGAAGAATCGAAAAGGCGGTATTCTTGTCCATATGAGAAGTAAAGGAAGCATCCCAAGGATTTGTAATCACAATATTACGATCTATGGCGATAACTGGAGAAATGTATTTCAATTCCCTCAAATCCCATATCCGGTCGTTTATTACTACGTACATATTACTACAGCATTATCTTACCAATAAAGATAAGAGTAAAAGCATTGCTAAAATAACGCAAATAATCGTACGCAAATCTATTATCTTTTTGGGAGTCTTAATTGAGTCTTGTTCAAAGGCGTTCTCTTCCTCAATAAAAATATCACTTTCCATCTCCCAATTTGATATAGCCTTTACACAAGCATCATTAATATGTTTCATTAAATTGTCAGGGCAGTTTTGCGGAAGTAAATCATAACGCTTATTTCCCTTATATACTTCTATAAACACAGCCCTTTCACGGAATTGACAAAAAGTACGTAAATTACCGGGAACTGTTCTGGCACTTATGAAATAAATTTCATCTTCAATGTCTTGCGAAACTTCGACTATTTTTGGCCTTTTTGAGAAATACATTTTGAGGATTTTCTCTGTTTGCTCCTTATTACAATCAATTACACTCATACTAAATTTTCCTTAGAGCGCCTTTCGTTATACAACTTTTCTTGCAAGGAATATCCTAACAAACACCAAATCTTATCCTCAATCTTCTCCAAGCAAATTTCCTTACCTATTTCTTCACTATATCCGGCTGGGTCTACGCAAGTTGTAGATTCTTGTAGTATGAATCCATTCTTCATACGTACAGTAACTAACGTATAAGGTTTTTCGAATTCTGTAACGGTTCTCACTACAAAGTCTTGCATGTTTTCAAGTACTTCTTGTCTTGTAACTTTTTCCATATTAATTTTCTTTTATAATTTCTTTTATCTTGAGTAACTTTGTACGATCAAAGGGAACGCGGTATTTTTGCCGTAGGAAGTCTTGGACGCTTACATAGTATTCTTCCTCCTCTAAACTATATATCTTTTCATTTAGGTCAGGAGAATAAGCATTATCACGCATATCCCAAACGGCTGGAATAAGAAAATGAAAAACTCCCGATATGAATTTGCCGTTTCTTCGTAGCCTTGCTACAGCGGTCAAAATATATACCGGGTTTTTCTCTATCTCTCTGAATTCGTACAAAAGGACTACTTTCATTTTACAAGCCCCTCCGGCAAATAGTTTATTCCGTAACGAGCAAACAGCGCTTGTACGCTTTCTATATTGCAACTTTTGCGGCTTTCACCGTTCTCAAAGAATTTCATATCTGAGGTTAGTCGGTAGCCTTTCATGATCAGTTTGAATGCTTCCTTTTGAGCGTCTGATATCTTCTTTGCTACGATAGAACGCTTGTTAGGAAGAGCAATCCATTCGTCAATTGTAAGCGGTTTTTGATTAGGTTCAGCGCTCGTCTTAGTTTCGGTATTCTTAACCGGAGATTTGACCGTAGAAGCCTTGGAAGCCGCCTTTTTAGCAGGCTTCCTTTTCTTCGTAGACTCTTCCCCGGCTTTAGCTTTCGCGCCGGGACGTTGTTTAAGTTCTGGACGTGTACGCCAATCGAATTTACCGGGGGCGTATTCAGTCCATACCCATTTACCATTCTTATGGAGATCGCCTACTTTCTTTGTTTCCTTAGCGGCAAAAGTTTCTTTCTTGGCGGGTTTATCCGTTTTCTTCTCTTGCTTAGTTTCTTCCTTTGCCTTTTCCGATTCCAATTTAGCAATACCCTGAGTAGCGCGAAGAGCAGTCATACGATCAAAGACAATACCCTTTATAGTTTCGTTAGTTACTTCCTTATCGCAAAATATTTTTTCAAGAACTTCTACGTTATCCCAATTATCAAGGACTGACGTTGCAATGGCGCGGTTCTCTTTTGCTTCCGGACGTTTCTTGCTGGAGATGCTTGAAAGTTTTACGTTCTTAAACTCGTTCAATGTTACAATACTCTGGTTAACTACTTCATTAGCTACGTTTGCGATTGGATTTTCGATAGTTTTCATAATTCTGTATTTTTAAGTTGTTATATTTCCTAACTTTGTTATGTGTTCCTTTCTAAGAACAGTACAAAGATAAGGACAATTATTGATCCTACAAAATTATTAACAAGAAATTTTCGTTTTTACCAAAGAATTTAACTTTTGTTTATAAATATTGGGCAAATCAACAATAAAAAAGTCCGATCTTCACAGACCAGACTCTTTCCCATGTCACAGTTTACCATTCGACTATTTGACTTATCAATTAAAAAAGTAATCCGGGACGCTTCCCAGAAGTCGCAACACGTAAATAAACAACTTAGTTCTTCAAACTAAAAAGAAGTTATGGAGTATCTAATAACTGGTTATAAAATTTCTTCAAGTACGTATCTAACGTAACGTTGTTCAACTTCCCTCATTGCCTCTTCATCGCCGCGTTCAATCTTCGATAGATACTCAAAAGTTTTTCTCAACGGTATTCTTGCTATTTTCATCATATCCTCATACTCACGCGCAATGCGCTTTGTATTGAGTATTTCTGCCTTGTAGTTTATTCCGGCTATATCGGTACGAATGAATACCGGATTTTGTAAACAAAATGGGTTGCTGGTATAAATCTCAATTGCTATTAAAGCCGTCCGCGTTCCTTTCGTCTCTTCGTCTATCTTTATTACATACCCGTTGCGGATAATCCTATCATCATTCATCCAAATTATTTCTCTTACCCTTGCTTCCAATTCTTCGTCTGATAGGCTGCTTGCTCTACGGCTTTTTGTAATCCGGTTAAGACGGAAAGAGTCTATGAACTTTTGACGCGTTACGCCAAAATGTAAAATACATAGAGTCATTGTAATGATAAATACGACTGCTACAAGGGCAATAAAACTATCTTCAAAATTCATAATACTATTTTTAATCGGTTAAAACTTTTGTTAATTTCTTTCTGGCGTGAAAGATACGACTTCTCAGCGTACCCATTTCTATCCCCATAATATTTGCTATTTCATCATACCTATATCCGCAAATCAAATAGTTTATTGGTACGCGGTATATTTCCGGTAAGGCGGCAATAGCACTCCGAACGTCCAGCGATCGCGAATAATCATCCGTGTCTTCTGTCAAAAGGTCTAAACGCTCAAACATACTTCTTTCTTCCTCATCCGCATTATCTCTCAAAAAACTTTTGTTGCTGTATCTCTTATGAAGATTAATAAAGGAGTTCTTCAAAATCGTATATCCCCAAGCTTTGAGATTCGTTCCGTCTTCAAATTTATCTTTGTTAGAAAGCATACGGAGTATAACATCACTTGTAACGTCACGTGCCATCTCTACGTCTCCGGATAGAAGAACCTTAGCGCGGAGTAATAACGGCTCATACAAGGCAGATATTCGATCATCCAACGTGTCTTTCATTCTGACTCTCTCTCTCTCTTAATTTCGTTACGTGACATCTTTGCATCTCAATATTTTGTACTTCCTCTTTTTCTGAATCGCTTAAACAAGAGTATACAGAAAAGGCTATGAAAACGTAAACCGCTACAAAGATCAATACGGCAACGACTCCCTTAATAGCATATTCCGTCAAAATCTCATCTTTCATAAAAACGTTCGCTTATATCCAATTCCTTTTCTCCTTTCTTAAATTCTCTATTATAAACCTTGTAGATCGAATATGATTTGTAAAAACAAAGAAGTCGCCAAAGACCAAAATAGCCATTCTGATAAGAAATTCTCAGGACGTACTAACTTATCCCAACGCAAACCTCCTTTTACTTCTCCAAAGCAATAGACCGTTACCGCGCAAATAAATATTCCAATCATCGTCTTTCAAGGTTTATCCCAACTTACTCTCTCCGGCGCATACCGGAACGCGTATTGTACTTGCTTAAAGGAATGACGCCTTTTTATATCATCCCTTAGCGACTGGAATGCTAACGGAGAAATGCGTACCGTTGCTTCATTGACAATCTTTATAGAACGCTTAGAGATATAATACCGCCAAAAGTATTCCTTTTCTTCTACCCAAAACGAAACGTACAAAAGAACGCTTGACGGATTTTCTTCCAAAACTTTTGCTACAATATTCATAACGACCTCCTATTTCTTTTTGTTAGTTTTCTTCTCTCCGGTATAGTAGTCCCGGTTGCGTACCTTGCCTTGATTCTCTGAACGCTTGGAGAATATTATCTTATCCTTGGCGCGTCCAAAACCTCTCTTAACGGGCTGGAACGGTTCTTCATCTACGGGTTCACGCAAGGCTTCTGCTTCTACATCCATACGTCCTTGACGCTGCTCCAAATCCTCCTTTTGGCGACGAATCTTATTCAAGAACATTTCTTTTGTTCTTTGGGCGGATGTCTTTTCCTCCTCCGTTACTTCCTCTGCTTTGATGTCTTGTACTTCTCGTCCGCTTTGTTTCTCAATAGCCGTAAAGTCATAAGCCATAGTTGACGGGTATACCATCTCTGCTTGAGGATCATAGTCACCTCCTATATCAACGAACTTTGCGTAGTAGGAATTATGTAGACCGGCAATCAACTTCTTTAGATCGAATCCCATACGGGCTGCAACTCGTCCCAAGATAATTTCTTTCAGATTTATTGTCTTGAGAATTTCCTTTTGTATATGATTCTGAATAGTAGCTTCTATATTTATATCCAAGACTCCGTTAATATTCAAAACGTCTCCCTCTGCTTCCTTGCGGATTTGCTCCAAAGTACGTAGCATTGCATTATACGCGTCTATGGAATTCAAAACTATATACCGGGACTTCATTTTAGAATACATCCAACATAGTTCGTCCAAACGAGGTCTCTTGTTATACAACCGAACGTCCGTTATCTTATTCCGGTATTCTTCCCGTCTCCGTTCAATCTCTATTATATGAGTCTTCAAAACTCTTTTGACATCGTCCTCTGATACGCATATTCCGTTTTCCTCTCCAAGAATCTTCATAACCTCTGGTACGGTAAACATACGCCCAAGAAGTTCCATTATATCTTCTTCATAGGGGCTTAACTTATATCCTCTCTCCTTATCCGTCCTTTGATTCTTCCCAAGACATCCTGCTCGTCCATAAGCCTTGGCGCTTGCTGCAGACCTTTTGGCGTTCAATGACATCCACTTCTTTTTCATCTCCATAAGATCTTCTTGTTCTTTGGTAGACAAGTGTTCTATGGCTTTGGCGAAAAGATGAGGCATAAGTCCAAGGCTTACTTCTTCCCCAGTAGAAACTATTTGTCGGGGATTGCGAAGTAGGGGATGAGAATTATACGCATACCACTTTAGGTATTCTCTTGCATTTACAACGTCCTCTGGTATAGGTATCTTTCTTCTTTCTTCCATACAATTTTATTTTGTTACGATTTTATTCGTTTTCCTCTATATCTGCGCTTCCCTTGGCGTATGGGGTTCTACGGCGTAGTCTCTTCGTATTCGGGGCGATACGGAGACGCGTGAGACGGATAACGGTTACGGGCTGATCCGGAAGTATGGGCGTGTATTCTGATATTCCCTCTACGCGCCAATCATCCTTTTTTTGTATTGCGGTCATTATCTGCATACGCCGTAGGTTACGGTATAGGAAGATACGGAAAGAGCGTTTTGAGTCTTTCCTTAGAACTGCCGTGCGATCGTAGCCCTTGAGTAAATCCTTTAATTCTTTTTCACTCATATTTCTCTATCTCTACTATCTACGTCTTTTCTTCTTTTTCCAATTCTCTATTATCTCCAAGAGAAGCGTTGAGGGGGCAAAACGTTTTTCTTTCCTTTTGGCTTGATGACGGCGTAGGAGTTCTTGCGGAGTAGTGCACTGACGGCTTTGTTCCTTTTTTTTCATATCCCTCTATCTATTATTTTTCAAAAAATTCAATAAACTCTTCTTTAGTCACTACAATGTGATTAGCGTCTCCCGGTACATACTTATAGTCTACGAAGAGATCGCGCCATAGAACGTCAACAATGACTTCCTCTGCGGTGATCTTGCCTTGTTCCCTTAATACGTTTTCCATAATCCCGTGAGAATGCAATTTTGGAGTTCTCAAAGAAATTAATTCCGTATCATCATCTCCTTTCAAAATCGGAGTTTTAATAAGTTTTTCCCATTCCTCACGAAACTCTTTAAGTGTCATAGCAGCATTGCGGCTTTTCTTATCAATATTAGGGGATTCTGTAACCATTGATCCAGCAAAGATTTTACCTAAACAATAATACCATCTCCCAATAATAGGGCTTTTACAATAATGATTATGACGCTCAAATATCAAATTAGGAATTTCTCCAAATCCGCTTTCCTTTATCCAAGTAGATAACATATCATCATCCAAATAAGATTCATCTCCAAACATAAGGCTTGGAAGATGAAACGTATGATCGGGATTTTCCGATGCCGTTAGACAAAGCAATACTATGTTTGATCTTAATACGGGAAACGGAAGCGGAAGCGGACTGCCGGAATTTGTTACCGTTGGGATACCATAGGCGCGTCCGCTTATCTGTCCTACTTCGAAGTAATTTGCGCCAAAATTACTTATTGCGTAATTAGCCATCTCTGAAATGTGCGTTCCTCTAACATCCGTTGAGAAACAGAGGATGTCAATGTTTTCTTTTTCCATGATTCTTTTTATTATTTATAAGTTAATTTGATCTTGTATTGCTGAATTGAGACTAAAACTGTCTTTGGTATAAATTCCCTCACCCAGTCCTGTACGGAGGTCTACGTAATAGTTTTGGGAATCTTCTGATATTACCGCAGAGGGGAATTGCGGTAGTTCGATATTTAAAGTTTTTCTTTCTTCCATAACTCTCTTCCTCCTTAGAATTCTACAAAAATTAAACGTTCTCCGTTTCCACTCTTACGACTAACCCAAAGGTGATTTTTCCCAAATCTATATTCAAAATATTTAATTTCTGAAGAGTACAAAGACATAGAAGTTCTCAATTGATGTTCGTTGTCTGAATTTGTAATAAGGTTGAGTATTTCTACAAATTCCATTACTTCTACTGTTTTTGCGTTTACTAACATGTTTTCTACTGTTGCTTTCATAATTTTCTGTATTTTTAGTTTGTTATTTCTTAATTACACTACAAAGATAGTGACTTTTTGTAATATCTACAAAACTTTTGCCCAAATATTTTATGGAATTCCAAAGAATTTAACTTTTGTTAAAAGAAAAGGACTACTTTCACAAGCAATCCTTAACAAAAAGTGATAATAGATAATCTAACTTATAGAAAATTACAACAAACAATATAAACTATGCTATATCTCTTTATATTCAAAACCTCTCCGGTCGCAAGTCTCCTTATTATACAGGTAATACTCCCAATGATCTATCATACAAATGAATCCTTGACAATTTGCGGTTGTAGAAATCGTAGTATTATATCCAAGCCCCTTATAAGTTATAAATGCCGTATCATTCAAGACAAGATCAACCTTTGATACTCCTACTAATTTACCGTGAGATATTACCATTACTTTATCGCCCACGGTCAGTTTTCTGTACTCCATCATAACTTAAAGGTTTTCTTCCAAGACTCATATTCTTCTTTTTCTTTCTCCGATAAAGAGAACCTGCGTATGCCTTGCTCGTATAGAAGATCAACGTAGTTATTCTCAAAATCAGTCTTAGCAAAGGACGGTACTTCTACCTCCATCTCAAACATTACGATCTTCCAAGACTTATTTTTGATATATCCTGAAGATAATTTGATCATATGACGCATTTGAAAAACGTCCAACATACTCGTTCCTCTCAAAGCAAATTCCGGGACATACGTTATAGTAGGAGGATTATTTGCTGAACTGGGAGAAACTAACCTTTGTAGATATACTTTCTTTCCATTAGCATCCAGTGATTGCGCTAAATAAAATCTACCTTTTTGTTTTTCCATCGTTCTTAGGTTTTTCTTTGCTTCTATTAACTTTGGGGACGGGGATAAACTTTCTTGGCGGTCTTGACAATTCTTCTCCTTTCTCAATATTGAGCTCATCATTAAGAGCTTTTTTGTTAATATTTTCCATGATTGCATTCTATTTTAGTTTTAATTTCTTGATCAAATGTAACTTTCGATACATACGTTAAATCCCTCTTAGCGCGTGTTATGGCTACGTAGAAAAGATTCTTTTCTTGTTTTATTTGCCATTCTTGGGTAGCAAACCTACTGGGGATAAGTTCGGGGCAAATGAAGAAGATTTTATCATTTTCCAAGCCTTTTGCCTTATGAATAGTAGAAAGTAGTATTCCGCGTACTTCGTCCGAAAAAATGCTTTGTATTAACGTTCTCAAACCCTTTATAGTCTCTACTTCTTCCGCCAAACATTCTATTACTTCTATCTTTTGAAGCAGGGTTTCCATCTTGGGGTGCTTCTCCGGTTCTTTAATGCCTTTCTTGGAGAGTTTCTCAATCAAACGTTCTTGCTCTCTTTCTAAGTTCTTCAAAAGTCCGTCAACCGTACTTCCTCCTACTTTATTTATCAAAGCAAGAATTCCTTCTCCAATCTCTTTTCCTCTGATCTTGCACTTGATCTTATTCTTTATCAGCCAAATGTACGCTTCTACTAAAGGTTTGAGATTACGACAAAGAATCCAATCTCCATCCTTTATTTCCTTTAAACTACCCCATTTTACTTCGCCGTCCTCTGCCGTAGGGGAATAGGAAATTTGAGGAACAATTTTTTGGGCTTCCCGGACTACGTTTTTTGAACAACGGTACGATATAGACAGCGGAAGCCGGATTGCCTTGCCGTTCAAATCGGCTAACTTTTCATAAGAATTTTCATCAGCGCCGGCAAACCCATATATTGCCTGACGTGGATCGCCAACGGTAATCAACCGCCCTCTACGGTTTATGCATTTACGTATGAATTCTTGTTGACAAATAGAAAAATCCTGAGCTTCGTCACAAAATACGTAATCATATTTTCTCATCCGTATAGAGGAATCATAGACGGGTTGATAAACCATATCCATGAAATCAAAACAAGAACGGTCGCGATTCATAGCCTCAAAAACCTCTACTGCCATCTTCTTCTCAATATCCTCTATATTCAAATCATATCTCTCACCGATCCATTCTACCGACTCCGACTCAGGAGGAAGTAGGTTGCAACGCATAAGATCAATGATCTGAGGAATGGCATAGAGGAACCAGCCCCGTTTACGTTCGTCAATCTCGTAGTGCGCAAGTGCTTTTTCGGTTTTTATTAAAGCCTTGGCAGGAGTCATTTTTACCTTACTACCGTACCTCATTAGTATAGCGCGCCAACCGCAAGAATGAATCGTGCTTATAAATACATCGCGCCGCGTATTCCTTTTCTTTAACTCATCAACAATAGAATTATTAAACGCCAAAAATAAAGAACTCTCATCAACGGGAATAAATTTTAATAATTCTAATAATGTTGTTGTCTTACCTGACCCAGCTACGGCTGAAATATTAAGGTCGCGCTGGGTAAGGTTAAAAGCCTTGTAAATTGCTATTTGATTTTTACTGGGTGTCATAATCTTCTTTTTCTATCATCCCCAACCTGCATCCAAAGGAACCATTGAGCCGTTTTGTAAAATTGACAACGCACAACGGGTGACTCGTCTATCGTAGCATTATACATAGCAATGAATGCCGTCCGGTTGGAATAGTTAGCTGATTGTTTAATTAAGAAGTCTGTTATGTTAACCCCCTCTACGGTATTGAAATCTAAGGATTGCGCGGAATTAAAATAAGACTCCGTGAAATTGAATACCGAAAAGAATACACACGATCCATCCGGATTGATAATTTGTAAAATAGAACAACCCTCCAAAATAAGGGATTCTATTGCCTTTTGATAAACTAAAAAATCTGCTGCATTTCCGTTCATAATTCTCCTTGTTCTTGTAAATTCATTAGTATTTCCTTTATACGCTTTAACGCTGTTCCATATTGCACGGAGGTTACATCAGGATTTTTCTTCAAAAAATCTGACGGTTTCATATCTTGTAAACGACTGATAGTAATCCTACGTTCCAATTCAGAAAAGCTGTTTATATCCATTAGTATGCCTATCGTATCCGGCTTTTCCCTTTGGCGAAGATCGGGATGGCAAGTGTAGATCGCTTCCGTCATTTCTATTTTATCATTCACCAATGCTCTCTGATAATCCTTGAAAAATTTACGAGAAAGAGATTTGTTGAAATAAAAATAGAAGTTATGACTTGGGAGAACTTTATATTTTTCAATGCATTTGTCGAATACCAAAAAACATTCTGATACCAATTCATCGCGTGGTGGAAAATCCTCTGGAGGGACGGGTGTATTATTTAAAAGGTTAAGATAATTTGTTATATTTTTTACCACAATATCTTTCATCATACGGAATACTAAATTTCTAAACGCCAAGCGTCTGCGTTCCGTATTACCGAATTTTATCATGACCAAGAATTTATTTACCTGCTTTGGGCGATAATGGTATTCTTTTGCGAAAATTTCGTTCTCCAAAGACATAGTGAGCTATCCTTTTTTGTAGTCGTTAAAACTTTGAACTGCTTCGTTTATCTTATACTCCTTGTAAGGTTTGATATGCTTCTCAAAATGCTCATGAGAACGTTTCTTCAACATCTCCGTCTTTTGTTCCTTAGAAGCAGAAGTATAAGCCCCATAAATATTAGATTCATGACCAAGAATTTTTACAGGTGCTCCGCAAAAGGGACAAGTTAATTCCGGAAAACCCTCCGGTGCTTTAATCTTACTACTCCGGTTTTCGCAATTCTCATTAGAGCAAAAGCAATTGTATATTAAATCCATATTCTTTTATATCTTTTCTGTTAAACGTGCATATTCCAAGATTAGCAATGCATCTGATATTGCTAACCAATCCTTTTTATATACCAAACCAAACTCTGTTCCAACGCGCGGATAAATCTGTTGAGCCTTTTCTTTCAACTTCATCTTCCATTCCGTTGTAGTCTTTTTTCCCTTATTACCAACTTGCAAGCATTTCTGCCACTGCTGAGGCGTAACCGTAATAGTTTTTATATTACGCGATAAAAGCGCCATTTCTATGTGCCCGTAGCCACGCCCAAAATTAAACATTGCCGAACCTCCTTGGCCCGGCATTCCGCCTACTTTTTCCAAATAACAACGAGCGTTGCACTGATAGACGGAAAGTAATTTTAAGACATCTTGGGGAGTCTCCGGCATGGCGGCAACCTCCAATAACTTATCCCGATCTATGGAATAAATGACTATACCGCCATTCTTTCCGGGATCAATTGCTATTATCTTTTTGTCTTTGAAGTATTTAATTCTTTCTTTATTTTCCATTACCAACAAAGTTTTCGGTATATTTATATACTAACTTTGTAAAGAATCAACGTACCGCGCTACTTTATTCTCTTTTACAACGTAGAGTTTATTCTTATTGTTAAAGCTATCAGATACATTTTGGGTGATCATCAAAATCGTCACTCCTACTTTCTCCAAAACCTTTATTATATTTTCTTGTCCCTCAGAATCAATACCGTTAAAACACTCATCAAGACAAATAAGATTCAAACCGCGACCGTTAGTAGAGAGATTTATGAGATGCTGTATGCCTAATACTCCAGCAAGATTCACTCTACCGCGTTCCCCTCCGGATTTAGCGCGGAACGTTTCCGCATCCGTTCCATCCGTTTCTACAAACACATCTATCTTCTCCCTAACTTCTCCGGACTTCAAAACCGTAAACCCGTTTATCAATACTGAAAGGTCTACGTCAAACTTCCTCAAAAATGAATTCGTTATGCCCTCTATGATCTTTATACTTTTATTAGCAAGATACGTTGAAAAGCCCGATTTTCCCATAGAAAAATTCCAAAAGCGTATCATATCTAAATCCTCCTTAATGCTCTTCATACGAGGTTCTATTGCTTCTAATTGTTCCTTTGCACGGGCGATCTTATCTTGTATAGCCTTGAGTTGAACGTTAGACTTCTTGCGTTCCTTTATTTCTTCTTCTTGGCGATCAAGTTTTTTGAGTCTTTCGGTGCATTCCTTTATTTCCTCTTCTTGACGTTTTAATTTGCGTTTGTAAAGGGCTTTTTCTTCCTCAAGTCCGTCTAATATCTCTTGAGCGCGTTCTACTTCGCGAAGTTTTGCGGTTGCCTTTTCTAAAGCCTGTTTTTTTATCTTAATGGATTTTTGTCCCACAAGAACGTTTTCCTCACTTTCCGCCAAAAGCATTTTAGTTTCCCTTACCGTTAATCCCAATTCAGACTGATTAAGAAATTTATGTTTACATTTTGGACATGTAATGGCTTCTGATAACTCCAATTTCAATTTCCTTTCAATTGTACGATCTTCTAACAAGGTGTCCTCTAAACCCTCAATTTCCCTCTTTAAACGTTTTACTTTATCTTTGACGTTTTGTTCGTCAGTAGGAACGGATATTGCTTTTATTTGAATTTCCTTTTCTTTTATCAAAGAAGTATACTTTTTTACCAAAACTGCTTTTTCTCCGGCTTCGCTCTTAATCTCCGCGCGGCGATCTTGAATTGCTCTTAAGTCATCCTCAAAAGTATTCATTTTTTCCAGTTCTTCTGCCTGCTCTGATAATAACTCTATTCTTACAGTAATCTCGTCCGCTTCATCCGCTAAAGGCTTGTATTCTGCTTCTTTTTCCTTTAGACGTTCCGCAAGAGTTTCTAAGACAGGATTTATCATATCGGCAGACGTTATCCGGTTCATGATCTCCTTTTTATCTCCATCGGACGCTGTAAAGAACATATAACGGTTGTCTTGGGAGATTATGAAATAACGCAATAAATCCTCACGCGTTATACCGATTTGCTCAAAAATATACTTATTAGCTTCCAAAACAGAAGTTAACTGAGTATTCAAAACGTCATTCTCATATATCTCTATCTTAACGGGTTTATTGCCGCGAAAGAATCTACGTACAATTCTTAAGGACTTCTTTAGAACGTAATTTTCCAAAAGGAAATCTACCATGCAATCATCCTCATCCCGATTGATGAAATTATCTTTCTTAACATCCCTCAAAGATTCATTTGTAAGAGCTATCGCAATGCCCTCCAAAAGCGTAGTTTTACCAGCGCCATTATTACCAAAATTACGGTCAGTATTATTCTTACCAAAAATAACCGTACAAACATTGTTCTTAAACCGATATTCTGAATCTTTATGGGCAAAAAGATTACGGATTTTTATATAGATAGGATTCCACATTTTTAGCTTATTTCTTTGATTAATTCCAAACCATATTTAAACTTATTGCCTTTTATACCATTTTCTGAACAAAACTTTATAAAGTCTTGACGTATAGTACGAGAACTATGATTCAAAACTTCGGGATTTTCGCATGCCTCCATTGCTTCAACTTGCTCTTCCGCTTCATACTGACAATCTATACCGTATTTGTTTTGAATTTCGGTCATGTTCACTTTATGAGCATCGGACTTCTTACCCTTGAAAACGAACCTTATATGATCCGTTTTGTTGTCTTTATACGCTTCCAAAAGTCCTAAAAGAGCATCCGTATCATCGACATCTAACGTCTCCTTTATGTAACGGGGGAATTTACTACGTACAAATTTCGTACTTCCGTCATCAAATATTACCGTAAATCCTTTATCATCAAAACTTTCCCCAAAATTATTCTGATATGCTGATCCGGTATAAATTACGTTATCAGCTAATTTACTGGCATTATGATAATGACCTATCAAAACCTTGGTCCAATCCTCAAAAAGTTTTGGTTTAATTTCTGAACTTACGCGGCTTCCGTCATTATTAACAACTCCATCAAAACCGGAATGAGTTATGAGTATTAAAGGCGTATCCTCGTCTATATCACCATCATTGAAATTTTCTTCGATCTGCTCTGTAACTTTTTCAAATTCTGATAGCCAGCGATCATCGCCAAAGTAGGGAATAAAAGCAACAATAACACCACTAAAGAACTTACGACTCCCAACCCTATAAAGATTAAAGTAATCACTTTCATAAACTTCCAAATAACTTTTTTCACTATTTCCATCCGTCTTATCGTGGTTTCCGGGAATGACGTGCATTTCTATTCCGGCTTGTTTAACTCGTTCAATTATTTCCTTAAAATCTATCAAGCATGTCAGAGGTTGTCCGCTACGATTAGTAAATATATCTCCTCCGCAAAATATACGGTTCGTCTTATATTTTCGACAAACTTCTATCAACTGATAGAAAATGTCCTTTACCAAATCTCCATTATCTTTATTGAGATGAGGATCATTTATTAAAACTCCAATTGCTTCTTTTCCCATACTTTATATAACTTTGATCAATCATCGTCCTCTTCATCTTCGATACCTTGCAACAAAGACTTTTTAAGATCGGCTAAATCTTTTTTCATAGAAGCGCGGATGCGGGAATGAAGAACATTTAACAACGGATTATGTTCTTGATATAATTTATAATATTCACGCGGTGAACTCCAAGATAGTTTGCCTTTCATGAATGATATTTTCTTGGCGCCCTCTTTTACTAATATCCCATTCTCCAAAGCATATTCAATATCTTCATCTGATAGTATAATTCCATACCCCAAAAGAATAGCTATATCAGTTTTTTTTCGACTTCCAAAGTCATTTTTAACAACCTTTACTTCTGTTATTTGAAGAACTTCTACGTCATCAATTTTTTTATGTTCTTTCAATTTCATAGAAAGACGAATAGTGGGAAGCAATTCTACCCATTCACCCCCGGTAGATTTACGTGTTGAGATTCCCATTGTACTTTGTTCGTACTGGTGATTAAGCATAACGAAGTGGATAATATTCGTATACATTTCCGACATTATAAATTTAGCAAATTTCTTTGCTTCCTTAGCAAATGCCATCATCTTCTCGTTCTTCAATTCAATATCCTCTACGTCCGTACCTCTTTGAAGTTCTTTATCAAGTTTCTTTATATTTTCCTCCATGGTATCCAATTCGGACTTCGATAAGGTCGCGCCTAATGAATCCCAAAGGAAAAAGAACTTCGGAGTAATTTTTTCAGCCCTTAGAATTTCACGAGTATCATTGATAAGTTTTTTAGTTTGAAGAAACATTGCTTCTACATACCGGATTTTTATGATTATAATTTGGTCAATGGGTAATCCCAATTGCAATGCGTAATCTTTATTATCACGGTTTTCACTGGAAAGGATTACCGCTACTCCATCATCCGGATTTTCTTTCAAAAAATATTTCATTGCCATAAGTCCTAAAGTAGTTTTTCCACTCCGGCTCTTTCCTGCTATTTCTATAATTCCAGTAGGCAATCCAAAGGTACGTAGATTGTAATCCAAAGTGGGGCTACCTGTATGCGCCCAACTCTTTACTTCCATAAATCCGTCCTTATCGGAAAACTTTATTACATCCTCGCTGTTAAACCTCTTTACTATTTTATCGACAAAATTATTCTTCATGTTACGTGGAGATTAAAAAAGAGACAATAGCAGACTTTTCAGTATATACTATTGTCTCTCAAAATGCAAAATTAAAAAACGCAATATTTGTATTAAAACTATTTGCCTAAGCGTTTACGGAGATCAGCCATTGACATTTTTGCGCGCGGTTTTTCTTCCTCCTCTTCATCATCTTCTTCCTCGTCACTATCTTCATCTCCATCCTCTTTCAAGGCTTCGCGGATAGCTTCGCGCAAATCATCATCGGACATTGATTTTTTGACTGAAACGTCTAAATCATTATCTCGTATATATTTCTTCAATTCGTTACGATCTAAGTCATCCAAACCATCATCCTCGTCATCTTCTTCATCATCCTCCGGTTCTGTCTCTTATACACATCTCCGAGCCCACGAGACACTCGCTAATCTC